>ERZ1023263.4-NODE-4-length-269734-cov-82.821384_pt1 | contig 269734 bp, 246 predicted proteins | sample MGYA00380461_ERZ1023263 | MGnify/ENA primary metagenome ERZ1023263 (study PRJEB33173, sample SAMEA4830316) | metagenome | study: EMG produced TPA metagenomics assembly of the PRJEB25223 data set...
GGCTATGACGCTGCCACAACCAAAATCACCAAACTAAAGGCAGGCACAGCCGACACCGACGCCGTTACCATCAAACAGCTCAAAAACGCCAAGCCTACTATCAACGCAGGCACTGGTATTAGTATTAATGGTAATAATAACAGCACGCTGACAGTTGCTGATGATGGCACGGTTACCGCCCCAACTTATACCATTGGGGTGAAAACCGCCACATTGACCGATACTGGCACTGGTGCTAATAATAAATTTGCTGTTAATGGTAATAACAATAAAGATGGCTTAGTTACCGCCGAACATTTGGCAGGCTATCTAAATACAGTCAATCAAACGGCTGACACCGCCAAAACTACGGCTGAAGATGCTAAAACCGCTGCTGAAACTGCTAAATCCACAGCAGACACCGCCAAATCTACGGCTGAAAGTGCCAAAACAGCGGCTCAAAACAGTGCAAGCGAAGCAACCCAAGCCAAAACGGCGGCTCAAAACAGTGCAAGCGAAGCCAAAACTGCCAAAGAACAAGCCACCCAAGCACAAACAGCCGCTGCCACATCTGCAAGCGAAGCTCAAACCGCTAAGAATGCTGCTGAAAGTGCCAAGAATGAAGCTCAAACGGCTGCCAATGCTGCTGAAAAAAGTGCAAGCGAAGCAACCGAAGCCAAAAATAAAGCAGAAGCTGCCGAAACCGCTGCCAATGCTGCCACACAAACTGCCAACAACGCCCTACAAACCTTTACCGTTAAAAAAGAAGATGCAGCTGATGATGAAGAAACCATCACCGTGGGTAAAAATGGCACAAGCGGTCAAGTCAACACCTTAAAACTCGAAGGTAAAAACGGTCTAACGGTTGCTACCAATAAAGCAGATGGTAAGGTTACCTTTGGGCTTAACCAAGATAGTGGTCTGACCATTGGCAACAGTACCCTAAACAAGGGCGGTTTAACTGTTAAAAATAGTAACGAACAAATCCAAGTCGGTGCTGATGGCATTAAATTTGCTGATGTTAATGGTAATGATGCAGGTGCCACAAAAGTCGGCACAAGCCGCATTACCAAAGATGAAATTGGTTTTGCTGCTGTTGGTGGCACACTTGATACCACCAAACCCCACCTAACCAAAGACAAGCTAAAAGTTGGCACAGTTGAGATTACCAACAGTGGCATTAACGCAGGTGATAAAGAGCTGACCAATGTCAAATCTGCCATTAACCCTGCTACCAATGGTGGACAACCAGACTTTGTTACTCGTCTAAAAACAGCAGGCGAAGACACCAACAAACAAAAATCTGCCGCCACAGTTAAAGACTTATACGACCTATCACAATCACCGCTGACCTTTGCAGGTGATACAGGTAGCGTTAAGAGAAAACTGGGCGATACTTTAAAGGTTCAAGGTGGTAAAGCCACAGATTTAACCGATGGTAATATCGGTGTGGTGGCTAGTGGTACCGATAATAGCTTAACCGTCAAACTTGCTAAAACTTTAAGCGGTCTTACTGAAGTTAAGACAGAGACATTAACCGCCAGCGAGAAAGTTAAGGTAGGTAATACTGGTAATACAGCTGAATTATTAAACAGCGGTTTAACCTTTACCCAACCTAATACAAGCGGTGCAAACTCAGGCAAAACCGTCTATGGCAATGATGGATTGAAGTTTACTGATAACAATGGTACAACACTTGCAGACACAACTTACATCACCAAAGAGAAAGTTGGCTTTGCTGGAGGGGCTGATGGTTCATTGGATACCAATAAACCGCACCTAACCAAAGATGGCATTAATGCAGGTAATAAAGCCATCTCTAATGTTGGCAATGCCACACAAGAGACCGATGCCATCAATAAAAAAGCATTAGATGATGCTAAAAAAGAGCTACAAGAAAAGCTTGATAAAACCAGTGGCACAGCCAACACCGCCCTACAAACCTTTACCGTTAAAAAAGTCAATGAAAATGGTGCTGATGATAATGACAGCGAAACCAACGCCATCACCGTGGGTAAAGATAACACAAATGGTAAAGTCAACACCCTAAAACTCAAAGGCAAAGACGGCTTGACCGTTGCCACCAGTAAAGCAGATGGTACAGTTACCTTTGGCATTGACACCACAGGCGGTCTTAAAGTTGGTCGAAGTACTCTAAACAGTGGTGGCTTGTCTGTTAATAACACCGATGGTAATGAACAAATCCAAGTCGGTGCTGATGGCGTGAAGTTTGCTAATGTCAATGGTGGTAATTCAGGTGCTGGCATTGAAAATACCGCCATCATGACCAAAACTGGTTTTGGCTTTAATAATGGGTCTGGCTCACTTGATAAAAACAAACCCCACCTAACCAAAGACGGCATTAACGCAGGTGATAAAGAGATTACCAAGGTTAAATCTGCCATTGACCCTGCTGCCAATGGCGGACAGTCAGACTTTGTTAAACGCCTAAGCGATGCTAACACCAGCAAACAAAACTCTGCCGCCACGGTTAAAGACTTATACGACCTATCACAAGTACCGCTGACCTTTGAAGGTGATACAGGCGAGAGCGTTAAGAGAAAACTGGGCGAGACTTTAAATATTAAAGGTAATGCAAATACCGACGCATTAACCGACAATAACATCGGTGTGGTGGCTAGTGGCGATACTTTAAATATCAAACTGGCTAAAACTCTAACTGGTCTTGATGCGGTTAATACTCAAAACCTAACCGCCAGCGATAAAGTGACTGTGGGTGATGTTGAGATTAGTAAAGATAACGGTATCAATGCTGGTGGTAAAAAGATCAGTAATGTTGGTGATGCCACACAAGAAACCGACGCCATCAATAAAAAAGCATTAGATGATGCTAAAAAAGAGCTACAAGAAAAGCTTGATGCAACCAGTGGCACAGCAGGCACCGCCCTACAAACCTTTACTATCAGTGATGGTACAGAAGACAACAACTTTACTGTTGGTAAAACAGTAGATACCACCAACAATCAATTTAATAAAGTCACCTTTACAGGTGAAAATGGCATCAGCATCATCAATGACAAAACCACAGGTAAAGTCAAAGTTGGCATTGACCAAACCAAAGGGCTAACCACGCCTAAGCTGACCGTGGGTAGCACTAATGGCATTGTCATTGACAGTAAAGCTGGTCAAAACACCATCACAGGACTAAGCAACACTCTAACCGATGCCACCAACGCAACAACAGGGCATGTAACTCAATTAGGTATCGTTGATGGTACTGACAAAACCCGTGCCGCCAGCATTGGTGATGTATTAAACGCAGGCTTTAACTTGCAAGGTAATGGTACAGCGGTTGACTTTGTCTCAACTTATGACACCGTCAACTTTACCAATGGCAATGCCACTACTGCTAAGGTAACTTATGATGAAGCCAGCAAAACCAGTAAAGTGGCGTATGATGTCAATGTGGATGATAGAACCCTTGAAGTTACAAGTGATAAAAAACTTGGCGTAAAAACCACCACCATCACTAAGACAGATGCTAATGGTAATGCAACCAATTTTAGCACCACTGATGACAACGCCCTTGTTAAAGCCAAAGACATCGCCACCCATCTAAATACTTTGGCTGACGACATCCAAACCGCCAAAGGGGCAAGCCAAGCAGGCAACTCAGCAGGCTATGTTGATGCTGATGGTAACAAGGTCATCTATGACAGTACCGATAAGAAGTACTATCAAGTCAATGATAACGGTCAAGCGGACAAGACCAAAGAAGTCACCAAAGACAAACTGGTCGCCCAAGCCCAAACCCCAGATGGCAAATTGGCTCAAATGAATGTCAAATCAGTCATTACCAAAGAGAAAGAAAATGACGCTAATGGCATCAACGAAGATAATGCCTTTGTCAAAGGGCTTGAAACTGCCGCCAAAGACACCAAAACCAAAAACGCCGCCGTTACCGTTAATGACTTGCATCAGGTGGCAAGCACGCCCATCACCTTTAAATCAGATGATGGCGTACACAGTCAGGTGAATCTTGGCGATACCTTTGCCATGACAGGTGGGGCTGATTATACAAACCTAAGCGATGGCAAAAATATTGGCGTGGTCTCACAGCCAAATGGCGTACAGTTCAAACTTGCCAAAGACCTAACCAATCTTAACAGCGTTAGTGCAGGTGGCACCAGAATTGATGAAAAAGGTGTGTCTTTTGTAGAGCCTAACGGTCAAGCCAAAGCAAATACCCCTGTGCTAAGTGCCAATGGGCTGGACATGGGTGGCAAACGCATCAGTAACATCGGTGCAGCTGTCAATGATAACGATGCGGTGAACTTTAAGCAGTTTAATGAAGTTGCCAAAACGGTCAACACCCTAAACAATCAAAGTAACTCAGGTGCGTCATTGCCCTTTGTGGTAATCGATGCCAATGGCAACCCCGTCAATGGCACCGATGGCAAGCCCCAAAAAGCCATTAAAGGCACCGATGGTAAATACTATCAAGCCAATGCCAACGGCGTACCTGTGGACAAAGATGGCAACCCCATCACCGATGCGGACAAACTTGCCAATCTGGCAGCTCATGGCAAACCCCTTGATACAGGTCATCAAGTGGTGGCAAAACTCGGTGGCAACTCAGATGCCATCACCCTAACCAACATCAAGGCCACTTTGCCACAAATTGCCACGCCAAACACGGGCAATAACACAAATGCAGGGCAAGCCCAAAGTCTGCCCAGTCTATCAGCAGCACAGCAAACCAATGCTGCCAGTGTCAAAGATGTGCTAAATGCAGGCTTTAACTTGCAGACCAATAACAATCAAGTGGACTTTGTCAAAGCCTATGATACCGTCAACTTTGTCAATGGTACAGGTGCCGACATCACAAGCATGCGTAGTGCTGATGGCACGATGAGTAACATCACCGTCAACACCGCCTTAGCAGCGACTGATGATAATGGCAATGTGCTTATCAAAGCCAAAGATGGTAAGTTCTACAAAGCAGACGACCTCATGCCAAACGGCTCACTAAAAGCAGGCAAATCAGCCAGTGATGCCAAAACCCCAGCTGGTCTAAGCCTTGTCAACCCCAATGCTGATAAAGGCAGTACAGGCGATGCGGTTGCTCTTAATAATTTATCGGAAGCGGTATTTAAAGCCAAAGATGGTACGACCACCACGGTAAACTCTGATGGTATCAGCATCAAAGGCAAAGATAACAGCAACATCGCCCTAAGTAAAGATGGGCTGGACATGGGCGGTAAGGTCATCAGCAATGTAGGCAAAGGCACAAAAGACACCGACGCTGCCAACATGCAACAGTTAAACGAAGTACGCAGCTTGTTGGGTCTTGGCAACGCTGGTAATGGTAATGCTGGCAGTGGTAACGCTGGTAATGCTGGCGGTGGTCAGGTAAACATTGCCGATGTCAAAAAAGACCCAAATTCAGGTTCAGGTTCATCATCTAACAGCCCTGCCATCAAAGCAGGCACAGTACTTGGCGGTAAAGGTAATAACGATACTGAAAGACTTGCCAATGGTGGCGTACAAGTGGGCGTGGATAAAGATGGCAAGGCTAACGGTGATTTAAACAATGTTTGGGTCAAAACCCAAAAAGATGGCAGCAAAAAAGCCCTGCTCACCACTTATAATGTCGAAGGTCAGACCAACTATGTGACCAACAACCCCGCAGAAGCCATCGATAAAATGAACGAGCAAGGTATTCGCTTCTTCCATGTCAACGATGGCAATCAAGAACCTGTGGTACAAGGGCGTAACAGCATTGATTCAAGTGCCTCAGGTAAGCATTCAGCGGCGGTAGGTTATCAGGCCAAGGCAAATGGTGAAGCTGCCGTTGCTGTAGGCAGACAAACCCAAGCAGGCAACCAGTCCATTGCCATCGGTGATAAAGCACAAGCCACAGGCAATCAATCTATCGCCATCGGTACAGGCAATGTGGTAACAGGTAAGCACTCTGGTGCCATCGGCGACCCAAGCATCATCAAGACCGATAACAGTTATAGCGTGGGTAATAACAACCAGTTTACCGACGCCACTCAAACCGATGTCTTTGGTGTGGGGAATAACATCACCGTGACCGAAAGTAACTCGGTTGCCTTAGGTTCAAACTCCGCCATCAGTGCAGGCAAAGAAGCAGGCACACAAGCCAAAAAATCTGACGGCACAGCAGGCACGACCACCACAGCAGGCGCCACAGGCACGGTGAAAGGCTTTGCTGGGCAAACGGCGGTTGGTGCGGTCTCCGTGGGTGCCTCAGGGGCTGAACGCCGCATCCAAAATGTGGCGGCAGGCGAGATCAGTGCCACCAGTACCGATGCGGTGAACGGCAGCCAGCTGCATAAAGCTGCCCAAGGCTTTGCCAACGCAACCAATGAGCTTGGTCATCGTATCCACCAAAACGAAAATAAAGCCAATGCAGGGATTTCATCAGCGATGGCGATGGCGTCCATGCCACAAGCCTACATTCCTGGCAGATCCATGGTTACAGGGGGCATTGCCACCTATAACGGTCAAGGGGCGGTGGCAGTGGGATTGTCTAAGCTGTCAGATAATGGCCAGTGGATATTTAAAATCAATGGTTCAGCCGACACCCAAGGCAATGCAGGGGCGGCAGTTGGTGCAGGTTTTCACTTTTAAGCCATAAATCACAAGATTTTACTTTTAAGTTAATCTTACCACAGTTGTAAAAATAGCATCAGCATCAGTCATATCACTGATGCTGATGTTTTTTATCACTTAAACCATTTACAACTCAAATGATTATCTTTCACCATGACAAATTACTATTAATAATAGGTAAACTTATCAATACAGTTGTTAGGTGTGGTCAAAATTGTACCATTGACCAAAAAATGACCGATTTATCCCCAAAATACCTGATTGTGATCACTTTTCATAAATTTCCCCAATTTGTCTTTATAAATACCCCAAGAAATGGTATTATTTTATTGCTATCAGCATATGCGACAACTCATCGTATCATCTTTTCATCATAAAAATGCAAATAGTCATATGCATTTTTTGAATTGAACTTACGCATCTTTCATTATGGGAATTAGGTCAGTAATTATGACAAAAAATTATGCATTATTATCCGTCTCAGATAAAACGCAAATCGTTGAATTTGCCCAAGGTTTGGTAGAATTTGGCTTTGGTATTTTATCCACAGGTGGCACCTTTAAACTCTTAAAAGAACATGGGATTGACGCCATTGAAGTTTCTGCACATACAGGTTTTGCTGAAATGATGGACGGTCGTGTTAAGACCCTACACCCCAAAATTCACGGTGGTATTTTGGGCCGTCGTGGCATTGATGATGCCGTTATGAACGAACATGGCATTGATCGCATTGATATTGTTGTCGTGAATTTATATCCATTTGCCAACACGGTCGCCAAAGACGGTGTTGTGATGTCTGATGCGATTGAAAATATTGATATTGGTGGGCCTGCTATGGTACGCTCAGCCGCCAAAAATCATGCCCATGTTGGTATTATCACCAGCCCAAATGACTACTCACGCATTTTAGATGAACTAAAAAACCAAGGTCATTTAAGCCACAGCACTCGTTTTGATTTGGCAGTCAAGGCATTTGAACACACTGCCGCCTATGATGGTATGATTGCCAGCTGGCTAGGTGCCCGCTTACCAGTGGATAAAGATACAGCACCCAGCGAAGATGCCACTGCAACCACTCAATTTTCACGCACTTTTAACAGCCAATTCACCAAAGCACAAGAGCTAAGATATGGCGAAAACCCACATCAGTCAGCAGCCTTTTATGTAGATAATCATGCAACAGAAGCGTCTGTTGCGACTGCACAGCAATTACAAGGCAAAGCATTGTCTTATAATAATATTGCTGATACCGATGCTGCGCTTGAGTGTGTCAAATCTTTTACCACGCCTGCTTGCGTGATTGTCAAACATGCCAATCCTTGTGGTGTGGCAACATCAGAAAACGGTATTTTAGATGCTTATCACTTAGCGTATGCAACCGACCCTGAATCTGCCTTTGGTGGTATTATTGCCTTTAACCGAGAATTAGACAGTGAGACAGCCCGTACCATCGTTGAGCGTCAATTTGTAGAGGTGATTATCGCACCAAGCATCGCTGAGGGTGTGCTAGAAATTACCAGCAGTAAAAAAAATGTACGCATCTTGGTATGTGGTGAGTTGCCGCAGCCTAAACAACGGGCAGCCCAATTTGACCTAAAACGAGTCAACGGCGGTCTACTTGTCCAAAATCAAGATTTGGGCATGATTGATAAATCAGACCTCAAAGTTGTCACCGAGCGTGTGCCATCAGATGCCGAGCTTGATGATTTACTCTTTGCTTGGAAGGTTGCCAAATATGTCAAATCCAATGCCATTGTTTATGCCAAAAATCATCAAACCATTGGCGTGGGTGCAGGTCAAATGAGCCGTGTTAATTCAGCACGCATTGCCGCAATTAAGGCAGAACATGCAGGGCTTGTTGTTGAGGGTGCGGTGATGGCCTCTGATGCATTTTTCCCCTTCCGTGATGGTATTGATAATGCCGCCGCCGCTGGCATCAAATGCATCATTCAGCCAGGTGGCTCAATGCGTGATGCAGAGGTGATTGCCGCCGCTAACGAGCATGGTATCGCCATGGTCTTTACAGGTATGCGTCATTTCCGCCATTAAGACGACCAAAATCGATGGCATGTATCCGATACACCCATCACTCTTTAAACGATACAAATTAAAAGCCCAAAATTTTGGGCTTTTATCTATTAAAAACTGTACAAAACTTGGTTAAAACGACTGTGCCTTGAGTGCGTCTTGGTTGATAACAAGCTCACTGCTTTCACGCAAATAATGTACATAGTCCTCCAGCTGATCGGCACCGACATTATCTCGAATCACCGCCACAGCACGCAGACGGTCGGTGGCTGAAAGCTGGGATTCGCTGCTGTCATTGACAACGCCCCCAACGATAACACTTGCACCCTCTTCGGTTTGTACTGCCCAAACATCATGCCCCTCTGCACTGCGATTTAAGAACAAACTGGCAAGCTCAAGTGGGCTTAATAAGGGATTCATGCGTGTGGTCATACCAATATTGGCAGCAGTCGTCATCAAAGCGGTGACACCTGAATTTTTAGCCTCATCAGCCACTTTTTTAGCATCTGTCATCGCAAGCTCAATGGCTTTTTGTTTGGCAAGCGTCTGTTTGATTTGTGCTTTGGCTTCATCAAATGTCAATGGGCGTTCTGCTTCATAATTGGTTGGCTGTACCCAAACATTTTTCTCACCCAAAGAAATATTTGGGCTGACGCCTTGATCTTGAATGGTAAAATCATCAAAAGCGGCGGCAATCACTGCTGGCTGTGGCAATGCGGTCGTATTATTGGTTTGTGGATAGGCAGTGATTTGTTTTACTTGCACGCCAGCTTCTTTGGCAATATCAGCCACGCCCATGCCATCAGTTGCCATCGTATTAATCTTGGCAGATAAATCTGCGAAGGCTTGATCACGCTTAAGTTTGGCAGCTCTATCCATCAATTGATCACGCATACTTGCAATATTTGGTGTCTCGTTGCTGACTTTGGTCACCTTAAAAATATGATAGCCAAATCCTGTTTGGACAGGCTGACTGATCTGCCCCACGCTCAGACCTGACAAGGCCTGCTCAACACTGGCAGCATATTCTCCAAATACTGATGGGTTAAAGCTACCAATCACACCACCATTTGCACCACTTGGATCATCAGAATGAGCTTTTGCCAAAGCTTCAAATGACTCGCCAGCATTGAGTTTTGATTGGATTTTGGCAGCACGATTTTGAGCATCTGAACCTGTCAATAAAATCTGTGCCAATTCCCGACCATCCGTCATACCATTTTCTCGAAGGTAGTTGGCATACTGTGCATTGATTTCTTGTTCGGTGGGTGCCTCAACGCTCAATACATTTGGATCTAATTCAATGTAACTTAGATCCACTGTCGCAGGCTTGATTAACTTGTCTTGATGTTCATCAAAATAGGCTTGAATTTGTGCATCGCTGATTTGCACTTGATCAACATAGTCCTGCCAATGATATCGATGTACCCAAACCTCACGCGCCTCTAATTGTAAATCAATCAATTTTGAGACTTCGCTATTTGGATAAATTGCTGTACCAACGATACCAGTAATCAGCTGACGCAAACTTAATCGTAGTCGCTCCATGGCAAATAAAACATCTTTGGTCAGTCCGTTTTGTTGCAGATAAGCTGCAAAACGATCATTTGAAAATTGTCCATTATCATGAAAAATTTCGTAATGCTGCAAAATCTGCGTAATCATCTCATCAGAGACCGTCATACCCAAATACGATGCCTGATTTTCAAGCAATGCTTTATCCGTTAATCGCTTTAAAATCAGCTGCTGTAGTGCGTGTTCATTAATCAAGCTGGCATCAATACCCTGTTCAATCAAAGCATTACGCTCAGCATTGACCTCCGCTTGAAAGGTTGCGACATCTACCACCTGATCACCGACTTTAATTAACTCATTTGGTTGAATGGCGTGTCCGCCAAAGGTACCCACACCCAAAAAAGCCATCGGTATCAAAGTGCCTACCAAAACCAGCCGACCCGGCCAGCTTTTTAAGAAGTTGCGCATATTTTCCATAGGTTTGCTATACTCTACAAATCAGTCGGTGTTACAAATAAAATAGTGACAATAAAACTTACATATCATACGCTAATTTATCAGATTTCTCAAAACACTTTTTGTAATTTGATATAAAAAAGCCGCCCAATGGAGCGACTTTTTTGTGTCATCATCAAGTCAATCAGTTGACTGATTCTTTTAGGACTTTACCTGCTTTGAAAGTTGGTGCTTTGCTGGCTGCAATTTGGATTGCTTCGCCAGTTTTTGGATTGCGACCCATGCGAGCAGCACGCTCTTTGACGCTGAAAGTACCGAAACCAACCAATACAACATCATCGCCACGCTGTAATGCACCTTGAACACTTTCAGTAAACGCATTAACTGCTTTGGCAGCTTGCTCTTTGGTTAGGCCAGCACTTTGTGCAATGCTATCTACCAATTCAGACTTATTCATAACATACCCTCTTTACATTAAATGAAAATTTTTCATGCTAAGTTACCAAAGCATCTTTTTATAAGGACGCATTTTAAAAGTATCCTTGAGCTTTTACAAGTGCTAAATACAAAATTTTGCAGAAAAATGATAAAAATTTATCATGCTTGGGCAAAATCCTATCAAGCTACGACTACCTTTATAACAATCACAGTAACAATAAGCAAGTAAAATTACATATTTTTATGTAAAAGCTGTAAAAAAATGCTATTTTTATGCCTAAATATACAGTAATATGAATAAAATTTATTGATCATATTATCCAGCTTTCCAAAGCTTAAGTCAGCTGTAACATTTGCAATATTGACACCCAATCAAAGCATCGGTATCTTAATCTTGCATTATGATAGCAAAATCATCATATTTTATGAACTTTTAGGCCGACTTAACTGGCAATGTGCGATTAAAATTAAAGTTATTATTTTTAGGAAAATTTATGACAACCGAGAATTCAAATGCAGTTAACCCTCATGCCAACGGAGGCATCGTCTCAAAAAGTTTGCTGAGTATTGTATTGATTTTTATTGAATCTGCACTAACATTAATGTTACGCTTTGATCCAAAACTACGCCAATTGGCTTATCCACTTGCCAAATCTGGTACAGTTGTCTGCATTCGCTCGTATTTACCACATATCACGATTTATGCTACCTTTGGTTATCGAGGGATTTTATTAGACAGTGAATTGCCCGAAGATAAACCAACCGCCGACATCACCATCAACGGTTATAGCTTCCAGCTGATTAATACCTTAATCAATCACAACCCCGATCATGTCGATGCCCTACAAATTCGTGGCGATGCAGCATTGGTTGAAAACCTAAAAGCGCTCATGGTTCGTATGGGTGTTGGCGGCAGTATTCAAAGTATATTATCAAAGGTTACAGGCGGTAATAAACAAAAACCCACCCCCGAACAAAACGCCGAAAAAATTGCCAATTATCAATTAAAAATCAATGAACAAGCTGAGCGTATTGATACTTTATCCATGGAAAATAAACGCTTAGCCATTCAGCTGGCAGAACAAAAAAGTAAAAATAAAACCACTTTTATTGTTATGGTCATTGCGATCATTGTGGCAGTGGTGAGTATTATTATGCATTTTGTGATTTAAACTTGATGAGTTTATCATCATATTAATTTGTTATAGTATATTGTTATAATATAACAAATTCAGTAAAATCAATCCATTAGATTAAAATATCTGATGGATTTTTTCTTGCTTTAATCTTGACCTATTTACTCGGAATTATTATAATAACGCCATTCGCCATCAAAATTTTGATCAATGCTTATATTAACCAAACTTAGGCAATTATGGAAGTATTTCAATGCGTTTAACAACTCGTGGACGGTATGCCGTCACTGCCTTATTGGATTTGGCTGTCCAAGAGAGTCGCCATCAAGGCGCAGTGTCTTTATCAGACATTGCCAAACGCCAATCCATCTCCATATCTTATTTAGAGCAGCTATTTTCAAAACTGCGTAAAAAAGGGTTGGTAAATAGTACTCGTGGTGCTGCAGGCGGTTATCATTTAGCAAAACCACTTGAAGATATTGATATCATGAGCATTATTACCGCCGTTGACGAAAGCATCAATGCCACTCAGTGTGGCGGAAAAGGCGACTGCCAAGATGGTGCGATGTGTTTGACACATGATTTATGGCACAATCTGTCTCATCATATTGAAAGCTATCTTAAAAAAGTAACTTTAGCACAGCTTTTAGAAACCAAAAATACGCAAACCATCGCTGATCGCCAAGTCAATCGCCTGCATCAGTTTGAAAAAGATAACTCACAAATCACAACCATCACTTTAATTGGGAATCCAGCATGAGCCAGACTTCACTCGTCTATTTAGACTACGCCGCCACGACACCTGTTGCCAAAGAGGTCGCAGATAAAATGGTCAATTATCTTACCTTTGAGGGCATTTTTGGTAACCCTGCTTCACGCTCGCATGGCTTTGGCTGGCAAGCAGAAGAAGCTGTTGAAAATGCACGCTTACAAATCGCTGAAACGGTTGGCGCAGACCCAAGAGAAATTGTTTTTACCTCAGGGGCAACCGAATCAGATAATTTGGCAATCAAAGGCGTGGCACATTTTTATGAAGGTCGTGGCAAACACATCATTACCAGTAAAATTGAACACAAAGCGGTACTAGATACTTGCCGTCAATTAGAACAAGAAGGCTTTGAGATTACCTATCTTGAGCCTGAAGCAGGTACAGGTTTAATTTACCCAGAACAAGTTGAAAACGCATTGCGTGATGATACGATCTTGGTGAGTTTGATGGCGGTCAATAATGAGCTTGGTACCATTACCGATATCGCTGCCATTGGTGAAATCACACGCACAAAAGGTGTGTTATTTCATGTAGATGCTGCCCAAGCAGTTGGCAAAATTAACATCAACCTCGGTGAGCTTAAAGTAGATCTGATGAGCTTTAGCGGTCATAAAATCTATGGTCCAAAAGGCATCGGTGCTTTGTATGTTGGTCGTAAGCCACGCGTGCGTATCAAAGCTGAACAACATGGTGGCGGTCATGAGCGTGGTATGCGTTCAGGCACTTTGGCAACTCACCAAATTGTTGGCATGGGAGAGGCATTTGCTTTATCTGTACAACGATTTGACGAAGACCATACGCACATCAAAGCACTGCGAGATAAACTTTGGCATGGCTTACAAGATATCGAAGAAGTTTATTTAAATGGCTCAATGGAACATGGCATTCCTAATATCATCAATGTTAGCTTTAATTTTGTTGAAGGCGAAAGCTTGATGATGAGCCTAAAAGACTTGGCGGTATCATCAGGATCTGCATGTACTTCAGCGACGCTTGAGCCTTCTTATGTATTGCGTGCGATTGGTCGCCCTGATGAGCTTGCTCATTCATCTATCCGCTTTAGTATTGGTCGCTACACGACCGAGCAAGATATTGATTTGGTATTAAGTCAAATTCATGAAGCGGTTGATAAATTGCGTGAATTATCCCCACTTTGGGATATGTTTAAAGAAGGCATTGACCTAAATACCGTTGAGTGGCAAGAGCATTAATCCGCCAAAAACTTCGTCATATTTTTTGGGCAGGTTTTGTATAATATTTTAAAATTATTCTTTTAAAACATTGTAAAGTTAGACCCATATCAACCATTTAAACAACCTAAGTAGCAAGATGAGGCAGTTAAGACATCAAGTCATTAAATGCCTCAATCAAGTTAACCTTAAATATAAGAGAGTCAATTATGGCATATTCAGATAAAGTTATTGATCACTATGAAAATCCACGCAATGTAGGCAATTTGGACAAAGCGGCCAAAAATGTCGGTACGGGCATGGTTGGTGCGCCTGCGTGTGGCGATGTGATGCGACTACAAATTCAAGTTAGTGATGATGGCATCATTGAAGATGCTAAATTTAAAACTTATGGCTGTGGCTCAGCGATTGCCTCAAGCTCATTGGTCACAGAATGGCTAAAAGGTAAAACACTTGACCAAGCTGCCGCCATTAAAAATAAAGACATTGCCAATGAGCTTGCCTTACCACCTGTCAAAGTGCATTGCTCAGTACTGGCAGAAGATGCCATCAAGGCCGCCATTGAAGATTATCAAACCAAAGCACAGGCATAAGCCTAACTATCCAGATAATCTAAACTATAACGGTTGGTTTTGATGGATTGCTATATCAAAATGCGGTCAATTCATTTGGTCAATTTCATAGGTAAACAAAGGAGTCACTATGATCAATTTAACCACGCAAGCAGCACAACATATTAAAGATTTTCTTGAAAATCGTGGTAGTGGTGTTGGTATTCGAGTTGGTGTACGCACAGCTGGCTGTTCTGGTCTTGCTTATGTACTTGAATTTGTGGACGATCCAAATAATAGCGATGAGCGTTTTGAATCGCACGGCGTATCGGTATTTATTGACCCCAAAAGCTTGGTGTATTTAAACGGACTACAAATGGATTATGTCACAGAAGGTCTAAACTCTGGCTTTAAGTTCACCAATCCCAATCAAACAGGCGAATGCGGTTGTGGTGAATCATTTACCGTTTAATCGCTAATCTTGATAAGGAATTTATGATGAACAAAGCTAACTTTTTTGGTTTATTTGGGCTACCTGTCGCATTTGATATCGATAAAAATGCGTTAAAATCGGCATTATTATCGCTACAAAAACAGCATCATCCTGATCGAGACGCCAATAAAGCCAGCACCAACCAAGCTTCGCTTATCAATCATGCCTATCAAGTCTTATTGCATGCCGACAGCCGAGCCGCTTATTTGCTTGAGCTGTCTGGTCAAGCAGTAGATTTGTCTCAGTCTATTAATGATTGGGACTTTTTAGATGAAATGATGGACTTGCGTATTCGCTTAGATGCAACCGATGATAAAACGGTTTTGGATCAAATATCCAGCCAAGTTCATGCACTAAGCCAAGAGCAATCCACAAGATTTATGCAAAATTATCAAAATCACGCATGGGCAAAAGCAATAGATGCAACCCGTAAGCTGCAATTTCTTGGCAAATTACTGGTTGATATCGATGCCAAAGTTACCAAATTATTATCCCAAGGTCATGATGATGATTTGTATGTATAATCAAACTGCTTTGACAAAACTTTGATCATACCAAGATTTTAAAATTTAACAAGTGTCATAATACACACATTTTAATTGATGTTAGGCTTGAAATGCCCAATCACTTAAGCTCTTATTTTTAGCCACATTAGCCAGTATAAGAATCCATCATGTCTTTATTACAAATCAGCGAACCCAATCAAAGCAAAAACCCCCATCAGCATCGTTATGCCCTTGGTATTGATTTGGGTACAACACATTCCTTGGTTGCCGTTGTCAGATCAGGACGCTCTGAAGTGCTTGCTTTTGGTCAGTCGCCACTGTTGCCATCGGTTGTTTATTATGGTAAAAAAGCCAGCCGCCCTATCGTCGGTAATGATGCCTTAAACTATGCCGATGACCATAAAAATACCATCATCTCCGCCAAAAGATTCATGGGGCGTGCCAAATCAGACATTAAATTTTCTCATCCCTATGATTTGTCTGGCAATCATCAAACCATGCCTGCGTTTTTAACCGCTCAAGGTGAGAAAAGCCCTGTCGAAACTTCTGCACACATTTTAAGACATCTAAAAAATCATGCCGCTGCTGCCTTACCACCAGACAGTATTCAAGGTGCAGTGATTACCGTACCTGCCTATTTTGATGATGCCCAGCGGGCTGCCACCAAAGATGCAGCGACCGCAGCAGGCTTAAATGTGCTTCGCCTGCTCAATGAGCCAACTGCAGCAGCGATTGCCTATGGCATCGATAAAAACACCGCTCAAGGAAATTATTTGGTCTATGATCTTGGGGGCGGTACTTTTGATGTCTCATTACTTCGCTTGTCTGAGGGTGTATTTGAGGTACTTGCCACAGGGGGTAATTCTGCCCTTGGTGGCGATGATATTGACCGACTGATTGCACATTGGTTGATACAATCATCTCACCCAACCCCAGTAGACATTGACGAGACTGAAAAATCTCGCTTAGCAAAACTTGCCAAAACCTATAAACAAGCATTAAGCAGCCAAGACAGCGTTGTTATTGAAGTTGAGATTGGTGGTATTTTAGTCACGCAAACACTAAATAATGCCATGTTAAGTGAGATTATACAACCTGTTATCCGTCGTACCATTCAATCTTGTGAACAGGTGATGCGTGATGCCAAAATTGACAAATCCAATCTCAATGACATCATTTTGGTGGGTGGCTCAACACGCATGCCAGTTATTCAAAATGCCGTTACAGCGTATTTTGAGCGTACGCCGTTATGCAACATTAATCCTGATGAGGTTGTTGCTATCGGTGCTGGCATTGCTGCTGATCAACTGATTAATCAATCAAACGAAACGCTGCTTCTTTTAGATGTGACGCCTTTATCGCTTGGGATTGAAACAATGGGCGGGTTGGTGGAGGTTATCATTCCACGCAATACGCCCATTCCAGTGACTCGCCGTCAAGTTTTTACCACACATCAAGACGGACAAACTGGTATGATTATCCAAGTGGTGCAAGGTGAACGAGATACGGTTGCCAATTGCCGAGTATTGGCACGCTTTGAGCTGCATGGTATTCCACCGATGAAAGCAGGTCTAGCACGCATTGAGGTAACTTATGCCATCGATGCCAATGGTCAGTTGACGGTATCCGCTCGTGAAACAACGACAGACATCATCAGTCAAATTCAAGTCAGTCCAAGCTATGGTTTATCCGAAGAGCAACAAGAGCAGCTCTTGCAGGCGGGTTTTATTCATGCTGCTGAAGATAAAGCTGCTCGCATGCTCATCGAAACGAAAGTTGAAGCCCAAAGGGAATTACTTGCCTTACAGTCAGCTTTGGATGAATTTACTGATTTACTAAGCGATGAAGAGCAGGCAAATTTACGCCATCATATGCAAGTAACGGCAGATTCACTAAATACCGATGACAAGGCCGCCATTGACGAAGCCACCAAAGCCTTAAAGGTACACAGTGACCATTTTGCCAGTGTTATCATGGATAAAAATGTTAAAGATGCCCTTGCTGGTACACGCACCAGCGACTGGTAAATTAGTAAATCTTTAATCAATTTTAATGATTAAATATGAATTTAATCTTAAATTCATCTTAATTTAAGAAGAAAATTTTAAATATTATTAAATTTAAATATTATTAATAAGAGAACATCATGACCGTTGTAACCATTTTACCTCATCACGAAATCTGCCCAGAGGGTGCAACCATCGAGGTTGCAGAGGGTGAAAATCTATGCCAAGCCATGCTCGAGCGTGGCATAAAAGTTGAACACGCCTGCGATATGTCCAAGGCATGCACAACTTGCCATGTTGTTGTACGACAAGGATTTGATAGCCTAGAAGAAATGGATGATATTGAAGGCGATTTACTTGACCGTGCTTGGGGTCTTGAACCAGATTCACGCTTATCTTGCCAGTGCATTGTTGCTAATGAGGATTTGGTGATTGAAATTCCAAAATACACCCTCAATCATGCCAAAGAAAACCATTAATTCACCGCCTAAAAATCCTGCAAATTAACAGCAGGATTTTTATGGTTTTTATGGTATCATTAGATATTTGTGAGCATCTTGCTTTGAGCTTTTTCTATGTTTATCGATGAACCAAGGGCATAGATAGACTAGGTGGGTGCTGTAATTTTATTTTGGTTTGCAGTATCGCTCATTAAAAAACACTCATAAGATTGTTTATGAGTGTTTTTTGTATAAAAAGATACTTCAAAACCTAAGGCATATAACCCATAATACGTAAATTTTCTTTGGCATTATCAGGTAATTTATTTAATATGGCGGTTTTTAGCATCTCATCACCTTTGTTTAGTACAAGGCTAATCAAAGGCAATACATCAAATGGTAAATTTTCGGCAGTCTGTGCAAAATCAATCAAATAACCTGCACCAATCACATCTTCATCAGCCATAACTCGATGATACACCGTTTGCCAAGACAACTCTCCTGCACCGCCATGCCTTAAAATCAGATGAATGGCTTGTAATGCTGTGTTTGGTGTCTCACAAATTGCCAAAATCTGCTCAGAAGCTTGCTTGATGGCTTGTATTTTTGTTTGATTACTCACAATTCCCCTCCATTTTAATGATTAACTTAATATGGTCAAATTCACAAAATACAAGCCTTATCCCTAATCACCCATCACTCGACCTTCTCGGCGTGGATCAGCACCACCAACCAGCCTGCTTGGCTCGATAACAATGGCTTGAACACCTGAATTTAGCTCACGCACATCAGTCTGATAGCCCAAATCATTTAATGCTTGTTGCCACTGGACGGCGGTTGTACCCATCTCTAGCTCATAGCTACCAAAACGATTTAATACATTGGGTGCACTGATGGCATCTTGGATATCCATATTCCAGTCACTATGTGCCACAATCGTCTTAGCGACATAGCCAATAATTCGACTGCCACCTGGGGAGCCGATTGCCATATAAGGCTTACCTGCTTTAAATACGATGGTTGGGGCCATTGAGGAGCGTGGTCTCTTACCAGGCTCGACACGATTGGCAACCTGTTTGCCCTGCTTTATTGGTTCAAAACTAAAGTCTGTCAGCTCATTATTCAGCAGATAGCCATTTGCCATCAAAGTTGAGCCAAACGCATTTTCAATGGAAGTTGTCATTGATAGCACATTGCCCGCCTTATCCACAATTGAGATATGACTGGTAGAAGGCAACTCAATCGCTTGTGAGGATACCCACTCATGAATAAAATCACCTGCAGATACGCTAGGCAGTGCCTTATCCGACTGCCCAAGCAGTTGGCTGCGATGTTTTAGGTAATCTTTGGAAATCAACTGGCGACTGGGTACAGGTACAAAATCAGGGTCGCCCAAATATACATCACGATCTGCAAAAGCCAGCCTAGAAGCATCGCCCAAGAGACGCAAACCTTCAGCGTTATACCCCACCTGATTGGGTGAAAATTCATTTAAAATACCCAAAATCTGACCCACAGCAATCCCGCCTGAGCTTGGTGCACCCATACCGCATACTTCATAAATACGATAAGTCACACAAACAGGCGGGCGTTCCACCACTTGATAATCAGATAAATCTTGTAAGGATAATTGACCAGGGTTGTCCTTAGCATTTTGGACAACCGAAACGATATTTTGGGCATATTTACCAGTATGCAGAGCTTTTGCACCTTGAGCTGCTAACGCCTGAACACTGTCAGCAAATTCTAAATTTTTCAGCAAACTGCCTGCTTGTAGTGGCACACCATTTGGCAAAAAATAAGCGGCTGTTTTTGGATAGCGTGCCAAATGCTGCTGATTTTTCTCAACCGAGATGGCAAGTCTTGGCGATACCTCAAAGCCTTGTCTTGCCAAGCGGATCGGCGTATCAAATAATTTTCCCCAAGGCAATACGCCATACCGCTGATGTATTGTCTCCATCAGCTTAGGGATGGCAGGCGTACCCACCGAGCGACCACCGACCAACGCTTCCATAAATTTCAATGGTTGACCGTCTTTATCCAAAAATAACTCTGGCGTCGCACGCATCGGTGCCGTCTCACGCCCATCAAATGTGGTCAATGTTTTGGCGGTATTATCCCAATACAACACAAATGCACCACCGCCCAAGCCTGACGACTGTGGCTCTACTAGGCTTAATGTCGTTTGCACCGCCACCATCGCATCTGCAGCGCTACCGCCTTGTTTTAAGATATCATAGCCTGCTTGAGTTGCTAATGGATTGGCTGATGCGACCATAAAATCACTTGCAACCACCTGCTTTTGTTCGGTCAGTCCCGTTGCATGTTCAGGCGTATGAGCGTCTGCACCTGTGATGACAGCAGAGTTGTTATTATCAACTTTGCCTTGATTGGCATGGATGGCTTGACATCCAGAGATTGCCATAGAAATTATCAATGTCGTCAATAAATATGTTTTAGCCATAAGAGCTCCTTCGTCTGAGTTTGGTTGATTATTCATACAAATTATGCTGATCATTGTATGTAATATGACTAAATAATTCAATCCAAACCATCAATCTTGACCATCAAAAAAGACCGCTAATGCCATCAGCGGTCTTTTTTGATATTTGTTTAAGATATTAAGCAATTAGGCGTCAGAGCTATGCTCTTCAATAAGTGGTTTTAGCTCGCCCGATTGGTACATTTGTAGGATAATGTCGCTACCACCGATTAACTCACCATTGACCCAAAGCTGTGGGAATGTTGGCCAGTTGGCGATGCGCGGTAGAGTACTGCGGATTTCTGGATTTTCTAAGATATTGACAAAAGCAAAGGGTCTACCAATTTGGGTCAGTACTTCTACTGCACGCGCTGAAAATCCACACTGTGGAAACTGGGGTGTGCCTTTCATGTATAGCAATACAGCATGGTCTTTGATTTGGTTTTCAATTAATGCTTTAATTTCTGGATTGATGTCGGTCATGGTTCGCTCCAATTTGAGAAAGATTTGAGAAATTTGGGTTATTATGGGGGTAAATGGCGATTTTTACAAGGCATGTTTGTGTAAAAGTTCAGTACTTGTAAGCACAGTGGCAAATTCACCATGCAAATTAGCAAGACTGATTTCATGGACAAGCTGACTGTCAAACCGCTCGCCTGTCGCTCCCATTCTATCAAAAGTCGCTGTGCCATCAGATACCACAAAAGTGGTAAAACCCAAATTAGCTGCCATGCGTGCGGTTGTGGATATACAGTGGTTGGTTGTCAGCCCAACAAGAACAAGCGTATCAATGCCCGCTTTGGTCAGTTGCTCATGTAAATCTGTGCCAATAAAGCCGCTGTTGACATGCTTTGTAATGACAGTTTAGTCAGTTCAATCCAATCAAAACCTTGATGTGTGGGGTGTAAGCGTGATTGGGGCGTGGTTGATGAATGACGAATGTGAAAAATGGGCAAATCTTGCTCTCGCCAATGGCTAAGCAGTTCAAAACAAACCTGCTCGCAATGTGGGTTATTGCGATGACCGCCCCAGTAGGCTTCATCATAAAAGCCTTGTTGTAAATCAATGAGTAACAAAGCGGTATTTTTAGCAATCATTTAGACCCCATATTTATTGTCAATGACAAAAATCAACCAAATAAACCCACCATTAGTTTTTAATAAGCATGGTTTTTAATAAGAAGCACCGTCGCACTTGCCCAAATGCCCTCACCACGCCCTATCCAGCCCATTTTTTCGTTGGTGGTGGCCTTGATGCTCACACAGTCTATACTCACACCCAACACGCCTGCAATGCACTCACGCATGGCAAGGTTGTGCGGTGATAGCTTTGGTAATTCACAAATGACCGTCATGTCAGCGTTGCCAAGCGTGTAGCCTTTTGCTTGCACCAACGCATAGACATGTTTTAGCAAAATCTTGCTATTGGCACCTTGATAAGCATCATCTGTATCAGGAAAATGCTGCCCAATATCACCCAATGCCATTGCTCCAAGCAAAGCATCTGATAAAGCATGTAACAGTACATCGCCATCAGAATGGGCTTTTATGCCATGGCTGTGGGGAATGCGTACACCGCCAAGCATCACAAAATCACCCTTTGTGAATGAATGCACATCTATGCCTTGACCGATTTTTATCATCATAAAGCCTTTTTGATTTGTTGTGGACAAGGCTTGTAAAATGACTGGCAAGCCCTATATAATGGCACAAGTTTACCATAATTTGATAAAAATTTACCACAATTTGATAAAAAGAGACAACCATGAACGCCTACCGTCTATCTGATATTGCCCAATTTTATGGCAAAGCTCCCAAAGACATCAAAGTCATCGTTGGCATGTCTGGCGGTGTGGACAGCTCGGTATCGGCTGTTTTGTTACAACAAGCAGGCTTTCATGTTGAAGGCTTGTTTATGAAAAACTGGGAAGAAGATGACGGCAGCGAATACTGCACCGCCATGACTGATTTGGCTGATGCCCAAGCGGTGGCGGATAAAATCGGCATCAAATTACACACCGCCAACTTTGCCATGGAATATTGGGACAATGTTTTTGAACATTTTTTGGCAGAATATCAAGCAGGACGCACGCCAAACCCTGATATTCTATGCAACAAAGAAATCAAATTTAAAGCCTTTTTGGATTATGCATCCATGCCACAATTTGGACTTGGGGCGGATTTTATCGCCACAGGGCATTATGCACGCCGTGGTTTTAGCCAAGATGGCAAGGCCCAGTTGCTGCGTGGTTTGGACACCAACAAAGACCAAAGTTATTTTTTACACGCTGTGGGGGGCGACAAAATCGCCAAGACACTTTTCCCCATCGGTGAGCTTGAAAAGCCGCAAGTGCGAGCCATTGCCCAAAAATATGACCTGATCACCGCCAACAAAAAGGACTCCACAGGGATTTGCTTTATTGGTGAACGCAAGTTTAAGGATTTTTTACAACAGTATTTACCCGCCCAAAAAGGCGATATCTACACCGATGATGGCATAAAAATTGGCACACATGATGGCTTGATGTATTACACCATCGGACAGCGTGGCGGCATTGGTATTGGTGGTGTGGCAAATCGCCCCGAAGAGCCGTGGTTTGTGTTACACAAAGACCTGACAAATAACCGTCTCATCGTCGGACAAGGGCATGATCATGCCATGTTACAATCTGACGAGCTTACCGCTTATAAACTTGATTGGGGAGTCGCCCCCCCTGCTCAGATTTTTGACAAGCAAGGTTTTAGATGCACCGCCAAAACTCGCTATCGCCAGAGTGACCAAGATTGTACGGTGTTTGCCCTTGATGAGACAGGCGATAAAGTCAAAGTGGTGTTTGATGATGCCCAGCGTGCGGTAACACAAGGGCAATCGGTTGTGTTTTATGATGGCGACATTTGCCTAGGGGGTGGGGTGATTGATGGCAGTAGCTAATATGGTAGTAACTGAGACAGTAACTAAGGCTTATTGATTTTATTGTTATTTTTTGTTAAAATTATAAGCCATTTATCACAATTTATCATACCAATGCTTCATCAAAACCCACCAAAATATTCATTTAACCATCAAAAAATCATCATCATTGCTTTGGCTTATGTGGGCGTCATCACAGGCGCTGGCTTATCTTCTGGTCAAGAGATATTTCAATATTTTGCAAGCTTTGGCAAAATGGGCATGGTGGGCGTTGTGATTTTAGGGGTTTTGCACGCCATTTTTGGGGGCATTATTTTGGCATTGGGCTCGTTTTATCGTGCCAATGAACACAGCCAAGTCCTTGATAATATCGCAGGTCCTTGGGTGACAAAATTACTTGATTGGTCATTGATTGTCAGTGGCTTTACCTTAGGCTTTGTCATGATTGCTGGTGCTGGTGCTAATTTAAATCAAGAATTTGGGGCGCCCACATGGCTTGGGGCAGCCCTTTGTTCATTGTTGGTGATTGGCATTAGCATGCTAAACTTTGAAAAAGTCACCGCTGTAATCGGTATCTTCACACCCATTGTGGTATTTATCATCTTTGCTTTGACACTCTACACCTTTGTTGGCAAAAGCTACGATTGGGATTATCTTGACCGCATTGCGTTATCAGAGCCTAAAATTTTTCCCAATGCGTGGCTGTCTTTAATCAACTATTACGCTTTGTGTATTATGACAGGCGCGTCCATGGCGTTTGTGCTTGGTGGTAAAACCATGTATGTCGGCGAAGCTGCTCGTGGGGGGTTTTTGGGGGGTGCGCTCATCGGCTTAATCAGTGCTTGCACCGCTTTTACAATCTTTGCCAACATTGATTTGATTTTAGATGCTGACTTACCAATGCAATTATTGGTGGCAAATGTTCATCCGTGGCTTGGCACTTTGATGAGTTTTATCATTTTTGCCATGATTTTTAATACCGCCATCAGTTTATATTACTCGCTGGCAAAGCGTTTTTCAGGTGATGATAACCGACGCTTTAAATGGATATTAATTGGCTTGGTTTTGGTCGGCTTTATCTTAAGCTTTGCAGGTTTTAAAAAACTGGTCTCAATCATGTTCCCCATCATTGGCTACATTGGTATGTTGCTTCTTATCGTGTTGTCGTTGGCATGGATAAAAAACCATAAAAAGATTAAAACCGAGCGTATTAATCGCCGCCATATTTATGCTTTGATGCAAAAAAAATTAGACGATTCACAAAGTTTTAATAAAACCGACGAAAAACAGTTGAATAAATTGATTGAAAATTCGGTTATTAATGACCAAGAAATCAAGCAAGACATGACTCAGCTGGTTAAAGACGACTTGGATAAATCATGATACGCCATCAATGCTTTACCATGACATCAAGCCAAACAGCACACATTGAACAACATTAACAACCCAACATTAACAACCCAAAAATAAGCTTAGGAAATTTAAGACTATGCCAAACGCCCTTACCGCCCTATCCCCACTTGATGGCCGCTATGCTTCTAAATGCGATGCTTTGCGTCCGTATCTGTCCGAATTTGGACTTATCCACGCTCGGGTTACTGTTGAAATCCGTTGGTTGCAAGCCCTTGCCAATCACCCACAGGTGATAGAAATTCAGCCGTTTTCTGCCAAAACCAATCAACGCCTTGATGATATTGTGCAAAATTTTAGCGAAGAAAACGCCCTGCGTATCAAAGAGATTGAACGCACCACCAACCACGATGTCAAGGCGGTGGAGTACTTTTTAAAAGAGCAAATCGCTGATATTGACGAGCTTAAAAATGCGGGTGAGTTTATCCATTTTGCCTGCACCAGCGAAGACATCAACAACTTATCACATGCCTTAATGCTAAAGGCAAGTCGTGATGTGCTGGCAAGCAGCATGCAACAACTCATTGACGCCATCGCCACGCTTGCCCAAACGCATGCCGACCAACCCATGCTCTCACGCACACACGGTCAAACCGCCAGCCCCACCACATTGGGCAAAGAAATGGCAAATGTTGCCTATCGCCTACACCGCCAATTAACCCAATTTAATCATGTGGAATTATTAGGAAAAATAAACGGTGCGGTTGGTAATTATAACGCCCATTTATCCGCTTATCCCAACATTGACTGGGCAGACCATGCCCAAAAATTCGTTACCAGTCTTGGTTTGACATTCAATCCATACACCACCCAAATTGAACCACATGATTATATGGCGGAGTTATTTGATGCCCTGCGTCGATTTAACACGATTTTAATCGACTTTAACCGTGATGTGTGGGGCTATATTTCGCTTGGTTACTTTAAACAAAAACTTAAAGATGGCGAGGTGGGTTCATCAACCATGCCCCACAAGGTCAACCCGATTGACTTTGAAAACTCTGAAGGCAACCTTGGTCTGGCAAATGCGGTCTTGGCTCATTTGGGCGAAAAATTGCCCATTTCACGCTGGCAACGAGATTTAACCGACTCAACCGTCCTTCGCAACATGGGCGTGGGTTTTGCCCAAAGTTTGATTGCCTTTGACGCCTGCTTAAAAGGCATTGACAAGTTGGAGATAAACGCTAATCGTCTTAATGAAGATTTGCACAATGCGCAAGAAGTGCTTGCCGAACCCATCCAAACCGTCATGCGTCGCTATCATATAGAAAAACCGTATGAAAAATTAAAAACCTTAACCCGTGGACACGCCATGACCCGTGAGATGATGCTGGATTTTATTCATGGTGATGAGCTGAACGCCGTGCCAGAAAGCGAGAAAAAACGCTTGGCAGACTTGACCCCCGCCACCTATATTGGCAATGCTGACATTCAAGCAAAAAATATTAAAGATTATTTTAAATAATTCATAATAATCTCTTATATAAAAATCACCGCTTAGCAAACTGGCGGTGATTTTTTTGGCTGGCTTTTGATAAGATTGGCAAGCGGATATTTTTTAAAATTAATTAAGCTTTAGGTGCTTTATTTGGGCCACTGGTCAGCTGAGCGAGTCTTTTGGTGACAAAGAGCGCTACAGGCAAACTGATCACCGCACCAATAATCACAGCACCAATGATATGCATACCTTTATCAAACCCAGTAACAAAAGCAACAATCATCAACACGCCAATAATCACTGTAAACGCAATTGAAAAAATCGCACTAAATAATGGTATATTCATATAAAACCCCCATAGTTTTTGTGGAATACCCTATTTATACACTTTTTTTGCACAAATGTTAAGCGATTTTTCAAAAATTTCTATAAAATTTTTGTGATGCTGTGTTTTATGTACAAAAATTGCACCAAGCCTGCATAAATCACTTACATTTATCATCATTTATGCTAAAATTAATCGTTTGTGGCAACTGTGACAAGCGTTTTTACAAGCATTTTTTATCCAAGCTAGCTTAAGTTGCCCCATCAATTTAGCCCATAAATACAAAATATCTGCTGCCTTTAGCCAAGGATTTTATATGAAAACCATGCAATCAAATGAAGTACGCCAAGCCTTTATTGACTTTTTTGTCTCAAAACAGCATACCCATGTCCCCTCATCAAGTCTCATTCCACACAATGACCCCACGCTGCTGTTTACCAATGCAGGCATGAACCAGTTTAAAGATACTTTTTTGGGTCTTGAAAAGCGCGACTATGTGCGTGCTGTGTCATCACAAAAATGCGTGCGTGCTGGCGGTAAGCATAACGACCTTGATAATGTGGGCTACACCGCTCGCCATCATACTTTTTTTGAGATGCTGGGCAATTTTAGTTTTGGTGATTATTTTAAAAAGGACGCCATTGCCTTTGCGTGGGAATTTTTAACCGATGACAAATGGCTTGCCCTGCCAAAAGACCGCCTTTATGTCACTGTTTATCACACCGATGATGAAGCCTTTGACATTTGGCATAAAGACATCGGTTTGCCCCCAGAGCGTATCATTGCCATCGGTGATAATAAAGGCGGTGCGTACCAGTCCGATAACTTTTGGATGATGGGGGACACAGGCCCTTGTGGCCCTTGCACAGAGATTTTTTATGACCATGGTGAGCATATTTGGGGCGGTCTGCCCGGTACGCCTGACGAAGATGGCGACCGCTATATTGAGATTTGGAACTGCGTCTTTATGCAGTTTAACCGCCAAAAAGATGGCACAATGTTACCGCTGCCCAAGCCGTCGGTTGATACAGGCATGGGGCTTGAACGCATCAGTGCCATCATGCAAGGGGTGCATGGCAATTATGAAACTGATATTTTTACCAAGCTGATGACACAAGCGGTCAACATCATTGGCTTGCCAACCGATACCGACATTCAAAATGAGCCATCTTTAAAGGTGCTTGCTGACCACATTCGTTCGGTGGCGTTTTTGATTGCTGATGGGGTTACCCCAAGCAATGAAGGGCGTGGCTATGTGTTGCGTCGCATCATTCGCCGTGCGGTGCGTCATGGCAACAAACTTGGGGCAACCGATGCGTTCTTTTATCAGCTGGTTCGCCCACTTGCTGACATCATAGGCGATGCCTACCCCCAACTGCGTCATGAACAGCACAAAATTGAACAAGCGATTTTAAAAGAAGAAGAACAATTTGCCAAAACATTATCGCAAGGGCTAAAACTGCTGTCGCAAGAATTGGACAGCTTGCAACAAGGCGATGCCTTAGCGGGTGAAACGGTGTTTAAATTATATGACACCTATGGCTTTCCTGCGGATTTGACCGCTGACATTGCGCGTGAAAAAGGCATCATCATTGATGAGGCAGGCTTTGAGCTGAGCATGGCAGAGCAACGCACAAGGGCGCGTGAAGCAGGCAAATTTGCCATGGATTATCAGGCACTCATTCAAGTGGACAGTGCCACCGAGTTTTTGGGCTATGAACGGCTTGATAATGACAGCACCGTAATTCATCTTTATCAAGATGGCAAGGTCACCGACACGCTGGCAGAAGGTGATGAGGGCGTGTTAATCCTTGATAAAACCCCATTTTATGCCGAAAGTGGCGGACAGATGGGTGAGCTTGGCGAAATCAGCACCGAATCTGGCGTATTTGATGTGTTGGACACCCAAAAATCAGGACAAGCCATCATTCATCATGGGGTGGTAAAAATGGGACACATTAACCGCAACCAGCCAGCGAACGCCCAAGTGGCAAGTCAGGTGCGTGCGTCCAGTGCCAAAAACCACTCTGCCACTCATTTGTTACACGCCGCTTTACGCACCATATTGGGCGATGGGGTTAGCCAAAAAGGCTCAATGGTGAGCAGCGATTTGCTTCGTTTTGATTTTTCATATGACAAACCATTGACCGAACAAAACATCAGCCAGATTGAAACCATGGTAAACCAACAAATCCTAGCCAATACCCCTGCCCATGTTGAGATTTTGGACATTGACAGTGCCAAAAACAAAGGGGCAATGATGCTCTTTGGCGAAAAATACGGCGATACGGTGCGTGTGCTGTCCATGGGTACAACCGATAAAGATGGCAAACCGTTTTCCATTGAGCTGTGTGGCGGTCTGCATGTGATGCGTACAGGAGATATTGGGCTGTTTAAAATCATAAGCGAACAAGGCATTTCAGCAGGTGTTCGCCGCATAGAGGCCGTTACTGGCATGGGAGCGGTTAATTATGTGCAACAAGGCGATAAGCAATTAAACCAACTTGCCAATCAGTTTAAAGCCAAACGCCATGAAATCGCCCAGCGTGTGGCACAGCTTAGCGATAAAAACCGTCATCTGGAAAAACAAATTGAACGGCTAAACCAAAAACTTGCCAGCCTACACGCCAATTCATTGACGGACAACCTAAAAAATATCCATGGTCAAAAAGTGCTGATTGCCACGGTCAACGGCATGGATAATAAAGCATTACGCACCTTATCAGATGACATGAAATCAAAACTGGCCGATGGCATTGTGGTGCTGGCAAGCGTTTATACGGCAGACGGTGAAGACAAAATCGCCATGACCGCAAGCGTGGGCAAACACTTAACAGGCAAAATCAAAGCAGGCGACATCATCAAGCATCTGAGCGAAAACTTAGGTGGCAAAGGCGGCGGCAAACCAGACTTTGCCCAAGGGGGTGCAGCTGATGTGGCGAACCTGCCAAAGCTGATGACTGGCTTAGAGAATTGGATTGGGGAGAGACTGGGTTAAACTTTACCCATATTGTCTTTTAATCAAATGCCACAATGAAGATTGCAAACTAAAATGTGTGCATGTTTGCTGAGCATTGCAATATATGCACACATTTTTTAATTATGCGTAAAATATTGGCTTATAACTTCTGCTTTGTGATTAATAAACAGCTAGGCAATCCCCCATTTTAGTTTGAGTTGCTTATTTCAAGTTGAGAGCGGGGTGTAAAAAATAATTTACAAATCATCTATTTGATGAAACAATGCTTTTTTTTGGATAAATTCAATTTAAATAAGGACATACACAGTATGACACAAAATATCAACCATTTGGAAGGCAATACGCCAATAAAGCCCCATAAAGACAGTGGTTTTATGGGACACCCAAAACCCTTGCAACCGCTATTTTTTACTGAGATGTGGGAGCGTTTTTCTTATTATAGCATTCGTCCTTTGTTGGTGCTGTTTATGGTGGCAACCATTCAAAGTGGCGGTTTTGGCTTTGATGATGTGACTGCATCTGCCATTTATGGTATTTTTGCTGGGGCAATGTATTTAATGGCAGTGCCAGGTGGTTGGCTTGCGGATAACTGGCTTGGGCAAGAACGGGCATTGTGGTGGGGCAGTTTAATCATTGCCTTGGGTCATTTGTGCATTGCGTTATCTGCCATGGTGGGTGCGTCGGTGTTTTTTTTGGGGTTGATGTTCATTGTCATCGGTTCAGGGTTGTTTAAAACCTGTATTTCGGTGATGGTGGGGGCATTATATCCTGACGGTGATGGCCGTCGTGATGCTGGGTTTACGCTATTTTATATGGGCATTAACATTGGGGCGTTGTTTGCGTCTTTAATTGTGGGGATTTTTAAAGAACAAGGCATGTGGCATGTCGGCTTTGGGGTCGGTGGTTTTGGCATGTTGGTGGCTTTATTGTTGTACCGCTTTTATGCACGTGCCAGCCTAAAAAAATACGCTCAAGAAAATAACATTATCCCTGTGTGGGAGTACCCCAGTGGTCAGGTTGCCAATGTGGGGCGGTGGGTGTTTGCCGTGGTGGCGGTGCTTGCCGTGGTGGTTGGGTTAATTATGATGGGCATCATGCCATTTAACCCACAAGTGGTTGCTGAATACATGACTTATCTGATTGCAGGAACGATTGTTTTGTATTTTTTGTATCGCTTTATTAGCCCAAGTTTAAGCAAAAATGAAAAAGTTCGTTTGTTGATTTGTTTTTTACTCATCATTGGTTCGACCTTATTTTGGTCAAGCTTTGAGCAGCAGCCCACTTCTTTTAACTTATTTGCCGATCGTTATACCGATTTGAATGTGATGGGCTTTAACATTCCAAGCCTCTGGTTTCAATCTTTAAATCCATTTTTTATCTTATTGCTTGCCCCCATTGTCAGTGTGATTTGGGTCAAATTGGCAAATAAAGGGCTTGAACCAAGCAGTATGACAAAATTTGCTTTGGGCATGTTATTGGCAGCAGCAGGGTTTGGCTTGATGATTGTGGCGGCTAACCATGTGGTGAACCAACCCGGTACATTGGTATCGCCCATGTGGCTGGTGGGCAGTTTGTTCCTATTGACACTGGGTGAATTGGCACTTAGCCCTGTTGGCTTATCGTCAATGACCAAGCTTGCTCCTGAGCGAATGCAGGGGCAAATCATGGGCTTGTTTTTTGCGTCGATTGCGGTGGGCAATCTGGTAGCGGCGTTTTTTGGTGGTTATGTAACCGCTGATACCATTAATGACTTACCCAAATTGTTTGCTACCATGGCGATATTTTTGGTGGTGAGTGCGGTGATGCTGTTAATTTTGTCTCGTCCCATCGAAAAAATGCTCAAGAACTCAGAAGCACTTAAGCAAGCGGAATGAATGGCAGGCAGAATAAATCACAGATGAGATGGGTCGCAGATACAATGAGCCTTAGGGTAAAAACAGAGCAAAAAATATGACCCTAGGGCTTGTTTTTAACCATGAAATAACGACCATTTTAATGACAACTCATTTATGGTCTACTTTGTTTGATTGACTTGATATGGCTTACTTGACTTGATACAAGTTACTTTAATAACTTTAATACAAGTTACTCCACTCTCAACACCTTTAAGAGAGATTAAAATAAAGAAAGCATGAACTTAAACTCTAATCAAAAACCAAAAAGATTAGAGGGTAAGCCATGCCATTGACGAATTTATCATCAATCGCCTTAAAAATGCTCGTCGCAATATTGAAACGGTGATTGGTCAGTTGTCTGAGCGGTTTAATATGCAAAAGGTTAGAGCCAGAGATTTATGGCATTTGTCTCACAGATTTATGCGTAAAATATTGGCTTATAACTTCTGCTTTGTGATTAATAAACAGTTAGGCAATCCCCCATTTCAGTTTGAGTTACTTATTTCAAGTTGAGAGTGGGGTTATAGAAGGAAATTCTTTATTTGAGGAAAGGTTTAAAATTTTATAACAGCCAAAGCGATAAATTGGCAGAATTTAGGGCGGAGTTTGAAGATAAATTATTAAAGGGGTGAAACAAAGTAGTAAAGCAAAGGGGTGAAACATTTGCTTTGGTACACAGATGATAAAATGCTTGTCATATACCGCCCAATCCGCTAAAATATTTAAGTTTTATCCAAAAACTGTTACAGTCAGTCTTAATCACCAAATTTAACTGATTAAAAGATTAAAATCAGTGATGATCGTTATTTGATTTGTAAGGTATCATTCATGGCACTAATCGTACAAAAATATGGCGGGACTTCGATGGGGAACATCACTCGCATCAAAAATGTCGCCCAGCGTGTCAAGCGTTGGCATGACAATGGACATCAGGTTGTGGTGGTGGTATCTGCCATGAGTGGTGAAACCAACCGCTTGATTGGCTTGGCTCGTGAGATCAGCTCCGACCCTGACCCTCGTGAATATGACCAAATGGTCGCCACAGGTGAGCAGGTATCTACCGCTCTGCTTGCCATGGCATTAAAGGATTTGGGCATAAATGCCAAATCCATGACTGGCAGGCAGGTTGCCATCAAAACCGACACAACCCACACCAAAGCACGGATTGAGCATATTGACGCTGATAATCTAAAACAGGAACTATCTGATGGTAAAGTGCTGATTGTGGCGGGCTTTCAAGGTGTGAATGCACACAATGACCTAACCACACTGGGGCGTGGCGGTTCGGACACCACAGGCGTGGCAATCGCCGCCGCCATTGGTGCAGATGAATGCCAAATCTACACTGATGTGGATGGTGTATACACCACCGACCCACGAGTAACACCCAAAGCCAAAAAACTCTCCAAGATCACTTTTGAAGAAATGTTAGAAATGGCGTCTCTTGGTTCAAAAGTGCTACAAATCCGCTCGGTAGAATTTGCAGGCAAATATCAAGTGCCACTGCGTGTCTTATCCAGTTTTGACGAGGGTGATGATGGGGTATTTGATGATAAATTTAAACAAACTGTCGGTACGCTAATTACCGCTGATGAAGGAGATGATATGGAACGCGCTGTAATCTCAGGCATTGCCTTTAACCGTGATGAAGCCAAAATTGTTGTACTTGGCGTGCCTGATCATCCAGGCATTGCATCTGCCATTTTAAGCCCAATTGGCAGAGCCAACATTGAGGTGGATATGATTATCCAAAATATATCCGAAAATGGCGTAACCGATTTTAGTTTTACCGTGCCGCGTGGTGATTTTGATAAAGCCATGAAAATCCTAAACGAGCAAGTCAAAGATGATATCGGAGCAAGCGATATTGTTGGCACAAGCGATGTTGTCAAAGTCTCTATCGTGGGTGTGGGCATGCGTTCACATGCTGGTGTGGCAAGTAAAATGTTTGAAACACTGGCATCCCAAAACATCAACCTACAAATGATTTCAACCTCTGAAATCAAAGTCTCTGTACTCATCAAAGAAGAGTGTCTGGAAAAGGCAGTTAAATCGCTACATACCGCTTTCGGTCTTGACCGTGAAGATGGTGAGAGCAAAGTAGCGGGCTAATCACACACCTACGCCCTGATTTCGACGGCTATGACACAAAAAAATAACGAAATCTTTTGAAAAGTTGCTGACAATCTGCTTAATGCCCCTTATAATATTGCATTAAGCAGATTTTTTTGGGGTTAATCCGCCCCACAACCACACCAATTTGCGATAATGATGGATTAAAATGGGAAAATAACAGCAATTTGGTGGTATCAAAGGAGCGTAATAATGCTAATTTTAACCCGCCGTGTTGGCGAAACCTTAATGATTGGTGATGAGGTCAGTGTTACTGTGCTTGGCGTCAAGGGCAATCAAGTCCGCCTAGGTGTCAATGCCCCAAAAGACATCGCTGTGCATCGTGAGGAGATTTATCAGCGTATCCAACATGAACGCTCTATGCAAATGCACATGAGCCATCTGGAACAAGGTGGTAATTTTGCCCCACCCTCATTTGATGATGACGATTATTTTAACCGCTAAGCCATAGATACATCATGAAAACAACAGAAATTTCACGCATTTTAGCAGGTATAGAATCAAATCAGCTGATCTTTCATGATGTGCTTGCTTTTATTGATGCACATTATAATTATCAGCCGATTGAATTTTCAAATGGTGAGGTGACTAATGCACTTGGTAGCAACGAAGGCAGTGCTAAGGTATTTAGCCTAGCAAAACAGCATGGACTTAATAAAGTCGATACCCTGAAATTATTTGCAGAACACTATCACGCTGTACAAAATACCCCTCAAGGTATTGATCATGCCAATATCCGTAATTTTATGCGTTATGGCTGGGCAGGAATTGGTATGCCAATCAATGCATTAACACCAAAAAAACTAGCCTAAGCCCAATCCATCACCCTATCACTGAAACTTTCGAAAATATCTTGTCAAGATATATAAGTTCGTGTATAATTTGGGCTTTAATTTTTCTGCTACTTCTTGATTGTCGTCGCCTTTAACGGTAAGAAATAAGTGGCTCAACCATTGAAAAGTCCTGCTTTATTTGTGCTGTGTCCATACCACAAATAACCAAGCACCAAGCATGACCGGCACACCTGATACCGCTCAATATCCGTGCCACTAAATTAGGAGTTCACCATGTCTCGAGTATGTCAAGTGACTGGAAAACGCCCACTTGTGGGTAATAATGTATCTCACGCACACAACAAAACCCGTCGCCGTTTTTTACCAAATCTACACAACCATCGTTTTTGGGTAGAATCTGAAAACCGTTTTGTGCGTCTTCGTGTATCTTCAAAAGGTATGCGTATCATTGACAAGCATGGCATTGAAAAAGTGCTTGCCGATTTGCGTGCCCAAGGTCAAAAAATCTAACGATTTTTACCAATTACCGAATGGATAAAGGATACAATCATGAGAGATAAAATTAAACTCGTTTCTACCGCTGGTACTGGTTATTTTTATACCACCACCAAAAATAAGCGTACCATGCCTGGCAAAATGGAAATCAAAAAATTTGATCCAAAAATTCGCCAACATGTACTTTTTAAAGAAGCAAAAATCAAGTAATTGATTTGTGCCAAAATCCCAGCTGAAACTTAGCTGGGATTTTTATTACACTACTGTTATATAAATTGATGTATCAATTAATGAAAAAATATCGTTTGGTTTTTTGCATACTCTTTGGGCTGTGCTTTAGTATACCAGCTTGGGCAAATTCTTTTAAATTAATCCAAAGCTATCCTGTGCATCACCCTATTTTTATTCAAGGTTTACAGCTTGATGGCTCAAATCGATTAATCTATTCAGCTGGCTTATATGGACGGTCAGAAATCGGTTATCTTAATCTGGTCACAGGTGAAACATATGGCGTTAAAAAACTTGCTCCGTCTGTTTTTGTGAAGGCTTGACCGTTACCGATGATGGTATTTGGCAAATTACTTGGCGTGAAAAGATGGCATTTTTAAGAGATGCCAAAACATTGGCTATCAAAAAAACTGTGCATTATTTGGGTGAAGGTTGGGGTTTGGCTTATGACAAACGGCAAAAAGTTTTATGGCTTTCTGATGGCTCATCCAAGCTTCAAGAATTAGATGCCAAAAATTTTAATAAACTGTCTGAAATTAGCGTTCAAAATCATGGTAAACCTGTTGAATATATTAATGAATTAGAATACGCCAATGGGTTTTTATACGCCAATATTTGGCAGAGCAATAAAATTATTAAAATTAATCCCAATACAGGCAAGGTACTAAACACCTATGATTTTAGCCCCTTGGTTGCTACGCTTAATCTTACCGATCCTGACAGCGTTTTAAATGGGATTGCTCATATCGACGGGCAATCATTTTATATTACTGGCAAAAACTTTGGCGTTATTTGGCAAGTTTTATTTACCCAATGAATGGCTTTATCCTTAAAAACAAACTAAATACCCACACAATGGCTGTGACGCATTGAAAATCTGATGACTATTTGCTATAATAGCTCCACTGGGGTACTCGCCAGCAAAGCGTATTCCTGAGCCGATACTCTTATCTTAGGATTTGGGCGACAATGCTTTGTTGTGCATGCCTGCATCTTTTTGATGTATCAGGAAGCCTTAATAAGCATGGTCCTTATCCGCCTTGAACTTCACGGTTCATGGTTTCCCTTTGTAGCGGTACCTTGGTTTTTTCTTTAAGCCAGTATTTGGATATTTTTACAAAATTTTCTAAAAATTTCAAAAAAAATGTTGACAGCTTAATTTATTCTGCTATAATAGCACCCATCTTAAGCGAACTGCATAAGATAACCGACATTCCCCAATAGCTCAGTCGGTAGAGCATCGGACTGTTAATCCGTGTGTCCCTGGTTCGAGCCCAGGTTGGGGAGCCATATTTTAAAAAGTCCTTTAGAATTTTACTAAAGGACTTTTTTGTTATGTTATAAAATAGTTATCCTCTAAAATACAACACTTCTAAAATAAATACGCATTTAAAAAATCTTGTGAAGTGATTTAAATGCGTTTGGTGATATTGATTTCATTGATATTTAGAGTATCTTGCTCTAAAAACATCAGCATATGAGTTCATAAGATTGCCGATGTTCAGCGATAATTATTCATTATCCATCCAAAATTTTAGGGGTAAAGGTATCATACCATTCATACGCCCTGCCATAATGGTATCAATATCAATGACCTTTTTTATCATCATATCAAGCGTATAAGGGACGAGTCGATGCTCAAGCGTTTGTACACGCTTTGCCAAGCTTTTGGGCGTATCCAAAACATCAACAGTAAGCCAAGCTTGAGTGAGTACTTGCCCCGCATCAAGCTTCGGGGTTACCACATGAATGCTACAACCATGATATTTATCACCTGACTGCAGTACCCGTTGATGAGTATCCAACCCTTTATAATTTGGCAATAAAGATGGGTGCAAATTAATCATCGCACAAGGCATGTTATTGATAAATTGGGCAGACAATACTCGCATAAAGCCTGCCAGCACAACCAAATCAGGTGACCAATCTTGAATTTGCTGAAGTGCATATTTCTCAAAAGTATTGATACTCATGCGTTTACCATTTGGCACATGAGACAATACTAAAACTGGAATGCCTGCGTCTTTTGCTCGTGTAATTGCATAAGCATCTTCACGATTACTAATGACGCCAACAATATCAATCGCAAGGCTACCTGATTTCATGGCATCAATCATGACTTGTAAATTTGAGCCGCTGCCTGATACCAAAACAGCGACCTTAAGGGGTTTTTGGCTCATCAGGCATACACCACTGCATCATCAGTACGCTTAATAATTTGACCAATCTGCCAAACTTGTTCGCCTTCGGCAGTCAGTTGATTCATCGCCTGCTTAGCCTGATCGGCAGGCACAACCAAAATAAAGCCAACGCCACAGTTAAAGGTACGATACATCTCTAAAGTGTCAATATTACCTTCATGCTGTAGCCATTGGAAAACCTCGGGCAACACCCAACTGCTGGTGTCTATTTGTGCCGCCAAATTTTTAGGTAGGACACGAGGCAGATTTTCGGTTAAGCCGCCGCCTGTGATATGTGCCATGGCGTGAATATTAGCATTACCCAAGGATTTTTGTAAGGCATTGACTGACTTGACATAAATACGAGTGGGTGCCATCAGTGCATCCGCCAACTTAGTGCCACTTTCTAGGGTTTGTGTATGAACATCAGTATTGGTTACTTCAATCACTTTACGCACCAGTGAATAGCCATTTGAGTGCACGCCGCTAGATGCCAAAGCAAGTAATACATCACCTTTTTGGACATTTTCGCCAGTAATCACTTCTGACTCTTCGACCACACCGACACAAAAACCCGCCAAATCATAATCTTCATCTTGATACATGCCAGGCATTTCGGCCGTCTCACCGCCAATTAATGCACAATTTGCCAACTGACAACCCTCGCCAATGCCTGCGATAACAGTTGCAGCGGTATCAACATCAAGCTTACCTGTGGCATAATAATCCAAGAAAAATAGTGGTTCTGCACCACAGACCAATAAATCATTCACACACATTGCCACCAAGTCTTGGCCTATGGTTTCATGGCGATTAAGCTGTAGTGCAAGCTTAAGCTTTGTACCGACACCGTCGGTGCCTGATACAAGTAATGGTGATTTATAACCCGTCGGAATGCGGCATAACGCACCAAATCCGCCTAAACCGCCCATTACCTCAGGTCGGCTGGTGGCTTTGGCAACCGATTTAATACGCGCAACCAATGCCTCGCCTGCATCAATATCTACGCCTGCATCTTTATAGCTAAGTGGGGTTTGATCTGTCATATTTGACCCTTATTAAAAATGAGATGTTACTTAAATTTTAATAATTATATCAAATTTTAACCCAAAATATCAGACTTGCCTTGAATTTATTTGGTAGCATGTCTATTTATTAAGAGATATTTTATATTTAAAATTAAGCTGTTTGCTTCTGATGATTGAACATGGTCAAGTTTTATCAAACACAATGATTGATTAAAATATACATAAAATGACATGAAAATTTAAATCAAATCACCTACAATATCACGCACAATCCTCCCTTTTATGCTTTGAGTTTCCATGTATCCAACCAAAATTGATCCATTTTTTCGCCGTCTGTTTATTTTAGCGGCGTTATGTTTGTTTTTATATGCCCTATTTTTGATGAAAACGGTGATTGCACCCTTTGTTGCAGCATTTATTTTGGCATATTTTTTAAATCCTTTGGTCAGCCGACTTGCCTTAATTATGCCAAGAATTTTGGCGGTCTCAGTTGTATATATCAGCTGTTTTGTGGTCATGGGTGCATTAATCATTTGGTTGGTGCCTATGGTTTGGGCACAAATGCAGCTACTTTGGGAATCATTGCCGCATATCATTACTTGGTATAATGACACCGGCAGGGCTTGGATTGCTCACTATACCGACAGTGAACTTTTACCACTTGATATTGACCTAATATCCAATACGGCCTTGGATTACTTTCAAAATAACTATCAAGTAAACGATGTTCAAGGTTTAATTAAGCAAGTATTTAGCTCGGGTATTTCAGCAGCCAATAACATTGGTTTGATTGTCATGGTGCCTATTCTTACCTTTTATTTTTTATTAGGCTGGGATCAGCGACTGCATACATGGAGGCTATCTATTCCTAAGCCCTATACTCATAAGGTCGTTAGAATTGCTCGTGACTGCGATACCGCTTTGATGAATTTTGCCAAAGGTCAATTTTTAGTCATGTTGCTACTTGGTGCGATTTATGCCATTCAGCTACAGCTCATCGGTTTGCAATTAGGATTAATTATTGGCATCACCGCTGGCATTGCAAGCTTTGTTCCTTATTTAGGTTTTGGCATTGGTATTATTGCAGCACTGATCGCAGGATTATTTCAATTTGGATTAGACTGGATCTATTTGGGACTGATTTTTGGGGCATTTATGATCGGGCAAGTCGTTGAAGGCTATATTCTTCAACCCCTATTATTGGGTGATAAAATTGGTCTATCGCCTTTATGGGTCATTTTTTCTGTCTTGGCAGGTGCATCTTTATTTGGTTTTGTCGGTATGCTGATCGCCCTGCCCGTCTCTGCAGTTATCAATGTTTTATTTCATTATGCGTATGATGCCTATTTACGCAGTGATTGGCATGAAGGTCAAAGGCAGCTGCCTTTATGGAAAGAAGATGACTAAAATCACCTTGGTATAAATTACTTGCATAAAATGTACAAAATATGGTATATATAGCCACCAAAAAACACAAGAAGTGTCTTTGTACTCATTATTTATCGGCTTTTGAACCATAACGATAAAAATCCAACATGCACTATGAACACCCATCAAGGCCGTCATCATGACCCAAGCAATACAAGATTCATTGAATTTAGATATTCGCCCCGAAGCATCACTTGAGGATTTTCAATCTTCAAGTTACCGTCTTATTTTAGATGCTGTTGATAAATTGGTACAAGGCAGTTTGCGTGAGCTGTTCATTGTCGGTGATTCTGGCTTTGGCAAGACGCATTTGGCAAGTGCCATCTATGAGCATTATACTTCAATGACCTCAAAAATGGTCATCAGCTTAAATTTAACCGAACTCATAGAACAAGATCCGCATGCCACTGCGCTTGTTGGGCTTGAGATGTTTGATTTGATTATCGTAGATGACTTACAAATGGTTCGGCATAGCTATGAATGGCAAGAAGGATTATTTCATCTAATCAACCGCCTTCGAGAACACCAAAAACAGATTTTATATTTGGCAGATGATCCAGCACGAGAGCTACAAATTGGATTATTGGATTTACATACTCGGCTATCGCTAGCCCCCATGCTGACTTTGCCAGATAATGATGATATTAATGATCGTCGTATCCTGATTGAGGTAATTTTAAAGAAAAAAAACTGGAAACTGCCTGAAGAGATTTTTGACTATTTACTTGAAGAAGGTCCTAGAAATGCTGGGGATATTAATACCGTCCTTGATCATATTCGACCTTTGCTGACACGCCTTTCACGCGTACAAATTCCCAAAAAAACCATCACAGAAGCCAAGCAAATTATTTTACATGAAACATTCATGCTTGAAATCGGTGATAATGCTGACTCCAATTTTTGATCATCGCTTATTTAAACTTAAGATAAATACTAGCAATGTTACCTAATTAATGGTATGTTATGCCACATACATAGCCCACAAAAAGGATATTTTATGAAAAAAGTCAGCCTTGGTTTGCTTGCCAGTGTCCTACTAAGCACCGCTGCCGTCGCCCAAATTCAGCTTAATGTTGATGATAACATTAAGGTAACTGCAATTAATGGTCAAGCAATCCATCATGGATTATTACAGCCACTACAACAAAATTTCACTTTAGAAGCAGGTCGGCATGTCATTACGGCGCGTTATGATCGGTTGTTTAAACTTGGTCGTGATGATCATGATTATCTAAAATCAGGCGATGTTACCATTACTGCCAATTTAGCTGACAATCAAACCTATCGGCTTATCATGCCAAATCAGCCTAAAGACTATCACGCTGCTAAAGATTACATCAAAACACCCAGTTTAGCCATCACACAACACGGTGCGATTATCACCCAAGAAGATACCACTCAAACGAAGCGTTCAGGTTTATTTGGTGGTATTACAAGCACGATTAACAACCTATTTGGTCGTACAAATTCGGCAACAACTGCCAACCAAGAGGCGATCGCTGCAATCAGTACTCACAATACCGCCACACCTACTGACAATCATGCGGTGCGTGCTGATGACAACTTAGATGGCTTTATGCAAATTTGGCTAAACGCCAGCGATGAAGAGCGTGAGAAAATTCGCCAATGGATTGAAAAATAATTCATCCGCTTCTATAAAAAAACTACTGACAAAAGTCACTAAAAAGCTTTGTTTTTGGACAAGGCTTTTTTGTTGGCATTGAGCGTGTCAATTTGGCTGAACCAATCTGAATACATCCAGCACTTGGTTTATCTAACTTGGTTTTTATCCAACTGACAATAAAAAGCCCATCATATGACACGATGAGCTTTATATGTAGCTATGCTACGACAGACTGAAATATTTTAATCTGTAGGCAATATGCTGATTATTTTGCTAAAACAGAAACATAGCGACGGTTAAATTGACCTTTGGTCTCAAATTTAACCACGCCTTCAGTTAATGCAAATAATGTATGGTCACGACCCATACCAACACCTTCACCTGCATGGAATTCGGTACCACGCTGGCGAACGATGATGTTACCAGCAACAACATCTTGACCACCAAAAACTTTTACGCCAAGCATTTTTGGGTTAGAATCACGACCGTTACGAGTAGAACCTGCGGCTTTTTTATGTGCCATGAAAATATCTCCTGTTAAAATACCATGGGCAATGCCCTAAAGTATCAAATACTAATGTGGTGAATTAAGCGTTGATGGCTTTAATTTTTAGCTCGGTAAACCATTGACGATGACCTTGCTCTTTGTGATAGTGCTTACGGCGACGATGCTTAACGATGCGTACTTTTTTGCCACGACCATGCTCAACCACTTCAGCTTCTACACTTGCACCAGCAACTAAAGGCGAGCCAATTTTAATCTCAGCACCATCAACAACCATCAACACTTCTTCAATCTTTAGCGTTTCGCCTTTTTCAGCTTTTAATAGCTCTACTTTTAGTGTTTCGCCAACGCTAACACGGTGTTGTTTACCGCCGCTTTTAATGACTGCGTACATCTTATCTCTCCAGATAAAACCTGTGTGCCGTGGTCATCCCTTTGATGACTCTTGATAACGAACACGACAAGGATATAAAATAAGGCGGTATTATATAAAATTATGCCACGAAAAACAAGATAATTTTGAAAACTTTGTTGATAACATGATATTAAACCTAAAAAATCACCATCGGATGACCCCTTTATCAGATTTCATCACATCAAGCACAATGCTCCTAAGCCAGCGATGAGCCATGTCGTGTTCGGTGCGTTCGTGCCATGTCATCATGATGGTAAAACCATCAATGGCGATGGGTGGATTTTGTAGGCGTATATTTGGCAATCTTTGGGCAAGGTGCTTGGGCAATACCGCCACCAAATCTGAATCATTTAACAACTGTGGCAGCAGCGAGATATGGTCTACCGACACCATTACTTTGCGTTTTCGCCCCAACTTTTGTAAGGCAATGTCAGTGGCGCCACGAAACTCACCACCATTATAAGAGAGCATGGCAAAGGGCAATTTACAAAACTCATCAAGCGTTAAAGCGGTGTTCGCCATGGGGTGCATTTTGCTCATCACACAAACATAATGCTCTTCATATAATCGCATTTGAGGCATGTCATCACTGATGTGATGTTGCCCAACCAGTGCCAAATCAATGGTGCTTTTATCAAACAAAGTCTTGATGTTTTGCCCTTGCACAGGCAATAAGGCAACTTTGACATTCGGAGCAAGCCGTCTTAGCCTTAAAATCAAGGGCAAAGCGATGATTTGCTGTACATAATCCATCGCCCCAATGCGTAAGGTCATGGACAAATTGGCAGGTTCTAGTTTGGGCGGGGCAAGCATGCCGCTTATCTCTTCTAAGACACGCCGAGCGACATGCCCAAGCTCAATGGCCCTATCTGTGGGCTGCATGCCGTGCTGAACCCGCACAAATAAGGGGTCATTAAAACTCTCTCGCAGGCGATTTAAAATCCCACTCATCGCAGGTTGGGTGATGGACAGTCGTTGTGCCGAACGGCTGACATTGCATTCATCAAGCAAGACAACAAAGGCTTTTAGTAGATTTAGGTCTAAGGTTCTAATATCGCTCATATCACACGCTCAGTACTTTTTAAATCAGTGTTTTTTAAAAATATCAATGAAAAATATCAATACCGTTCATCAATGTTGTCTGTCAGTGTTATGTTAATCAGTGTTATGTTGATGTTGTTTGGTCAAAAAATGTGAGTGGTGATATCAGTTATATTGATAAGCACATATTAAAATAATCAATTTGAAATGATAACACAATTTCTTTAAAATATCAGCATCTAAAATTTAGCAGTATCAAAAACAATCAGCATCTAAAACAATAGGACAATCATGGCAACATTTCGCAAAATCCTAAACCCCATCAGCCTAAAAAATCTTCAACTAAAAAACCGCATTGTCATGCCCCCAATGTGCCAATATTCTGCCCAAAATGGTGTGCCAAATGACTGGCATTTGCTTCATTACACCAGCCGAGCGGTGGGCGGTGTGGGCCTCATTATCGTTGAGATGACCAATGTCGCTGCCAATGGTCGCATTACGGCGAACTGTTTGGGGCTTTGGAATGATGAGCAAGAACAGGCGTTTAAAAAATTGGTGGACAGCGTGCATGCACAAGGGGCAAAAATTGGCATTCAAATCGCCCATGCAGGCCGTAAAGCCCAAGATGAGCCAAATGCCGTTGCCCCGTCTGCCATTCATTATGGTGAGCTTGACTATGCTGGGCAAAATCTCATCACCCCAAGACAGCTGAGCATTGATGAGATAAAAGCATTGGTGCAAGCATTTGCCGACTCTGTCAAAAGAGCGGTGAATGCAGGCTTTGATGCGATTGAGCTTCACGCCGCCCACGGCTATTTGATTCACCAGTTTTGCGCCCCCAAATCCAACCAACGAAGCGATGAATACGGACAAGACCGCCTATTGTTTGGTGAGCAAGTCATTCACGCTGTTCGTGCCGTCATGCCTGATGAGATGCCCCTAATCGTGCGTATCTCTGCCCAAGAGTATGGCGAAAACGGCTTTGACAGTGATTATGGTGTGGAGATTGCCAAACGCTTCTCATCGGCTGGGGCAGATGTGTTTCATGTCAGCGGCGGCGGTGATGGCGTATTGTGTGAGGGCAAGCACCCTGAGTTTTATGCAGGCTATCAGGTGGCACTGGCTCGCAAAGTCAAACACGCCACAGGCAAACCTGTGATTGCTGTGGGCATGCTAGATGACCCTGCCGTGGCTGACCATGTGCTTGGCATGGGCGATGCCGACCTTGTGGCGGTGGGGCGTGGGCTGCTTCGAGACCCATATTGGGTGCTAAACGCCCAGTATCAGCAAAACCGCTCAGATGGCAAAGAGGTGCAGTTTGTGCCCAGACAATATGAGCGTGGGTTTGTGTAAATTTTTTAGCAATGAAAATTTTTTAGCAATGAACAGTATTTTTAGGCGGTTTGGGCTGTTTAATCATGCTTAAATCGTGTTTAGATACATTGTCATAATCATTCATTATTTTGGAGTTCAGCCATGAAATTTCTTAACAAAGATGATGTTTTAAATGCCTTTCATTATCGTGTGTCTACTCGTTCGTATGATGGCGATAAAAAAATCCCTGCTGAGGATTTTAACTATATTTTGGAGTTGGGTCGTCTAAGCCCAAGCTCGGTAGGTTCTGAACCTTGGCAATTTTTGGTGTTACAAAATGCCGATTTACGCCAAAAGTTAAAGCCTTACTGCTGGGGCATTCCGACCATGGAAACATCGAGCCACATTGTTGCCATACTCGCCAAGAAAAATGCCCGTTATGACACACCTTATTTTGGTGAGATTATGGACAGACGAGGTTTGACGGGTGATGACCGTGCCAAAGCATTAGAGGTGTACCAAAAATTCCAAGAACAAGACATCGCCATCTTAGACAGCGAACGCAGTCTGTATGACTGGGCAAGCAAACAAACCTACATCGCACTTGCCAATATGATGACAGGGGCGGCGATGATTGGTGTGGACTCTTGTCCGATTGAGGGTTTTGCTTATAAGGAAGTGAACCAAATTTTGGCAGATGAAGGCTTATTTGACCCAAATGAGTGGGCGGTGTCGGTCATGGTAACATTTGGCTATCGTGATAAAGAGATTAAACCCAAAGCACGCAAGAGTTTTGAGCAAGTTGTGAAGTTTGTGGAATAGTGTTAGTTGCTTCTCATGATGATTTAATTTTCCCCCTTGCCAAAGCGAGGGGTTTTTTATTACTATCAATATCCAACCATAATTTACAATTTTAGGTGGGTTTTATGTTTGACTTATTATCTGGTTTATTATCTTATGTGGGTGATGACATTGCAAAAACAAAATCTAAAAAAAAGCAACTCATCATTTCATTAATTTTTGGTTTTTTGATATTTTTAGCCATTTGCATTGAAGAATTTTTTGCCAATTCAAGTGCCAATCTCATATTATTTGCCTTAGGGTTGAGTTTTTTATCATCAATGCTGATATTTATGTATTTTTTGATTGCTAATTTATTAAAAAAGAAATAGAATTTTATTAGCATATATTATAGCAACCCTAGCATTATTCATTGGGTGGATGAAAAAATCTCTATTATTGCAACCAAACCATGGCTTGAAAATGGTTAAATACATTATGAAAAAATGCCCTAACTGTCATAAAAAATGTATTGATGTCCTAGAATATTCTGGCAAATGCCCTTGTTGCAAAAAAGATATACAAACGCCAGTATTTTTTTCTGCATATCTAATGATTGCCCTGATGATTGTTATGTCTGTTGGCGTATATATAAATGGTTATTTTTTGATAACATTTGCTTTTTTAATGATTGTAATCTATAAGCTATTTTCCTATCAAATAGATTTACTATTATTTCCATTGGTGGTTAAAAATAAATAACCAATGGCATATTTTAAACCAACGCTAACTTACCTAAGATAAGTGACTTGATTGGACAGTTCATTACCCATCTCATCGCTACTTGGATAATGCCGTTTTAATAATTTGCCAAGCTGAGTGATGAGCGTTGTCAAACCTATTTGCATCTTGCCTTGGCGAAATTGAGCCACCGCATCATCACACATATTTTGCCAATCATCTAGATGTGCCTTTTGATCAATACCACGATCAGCAATAATCTCAAGATTATGCTCACACAAATTGACATACACAAGCACGCCAGAATTATACTCTGTATCCCAAACCTTATGCGTTGCAAATAAATATAAGGCACGCTCACGACAATCTTGGCTATAGGCATTGCTAATAGGTAAGTGGTTTTCAATAATTAGGTAAATCTCCCCACGATGACCCAGCTCTGCTTGTGTAATCGCTTGTGTCAATGTGGTTTTGACAGTTTTAGTCAGCCAGCGATTGTGCAGTGAGGGAATATAAACCATCTGACGAAACAGTCGAGCCAAACTTTTGGTTGATTGAATTGTCTGCATTACCAAGAACCTCCTGCACCGCCACCGCCGAAACTGCCACCGCCACCACCAAAGCCACCGCTACCAAAACCGCCACCTCGCCCACCGCTACCAAAGCTGCCACCACCAAAGCCACCGCCACCACTTGTGATCGGTAAGACACCACGAGCCAATAAAAATACCCATAATATGACCGCAGCGATCATTACCACAAAAAATCCAGCACCGCTCATCAGTGCCACAATAACAAATCCACCTGCACCAAGGGTTGCACCCAAAAATCTACCAAGAATTGCCCCCAAAAAAGCACCTGCAATCAATGCGATGATAAATAAGCCAACGATGTCTATATCCACAGAATCATCAGCCTGAGCATCCGCACGAGCCAAACTTTCAGGGTCAGCCCTTAGGCGTTCATCAATGCGTGCAATCCCTGCTGATAGCCCTTGAGCATAAGCACCTGATTTAAAAGCAGGTGTGATATCATCACGAATAATGCGATTTAATGCTGCATCAGGCAGCACGCCCTCAAGTCCATAACCTGTTAGGATATATATCTTACGGTCATTCACCGCAACAGTAATTAATAAGCCATCATCTGTATCTGCTTGACCTAACTGCCATCGCTCGGCGACAGCAAGCGCATAATCAAAAATATCGATACCATCAGTACTCGGAACGATCACCAAAGCAGCTTGAGCCAAATTATCTTGATAAATTTTTTGGAGCTGTTCGGTTAAGTGTAGATATTCTGATGGCGTCAGTATTTTAGCAACATCAACCACAGGTGTATTTAAAATCAGCTTATCATGGCTGATACTTTGTGCGTGCGATGTTGGTGTATTAATCGGGGTTGATTGGGTTTTGGCATCTGCTTGGTCGGTGGGATTAATTGACTGCTCAAATTCACGCACAGATTCTACCAGTGGTGAATTTAGATTACTTTGGGACGCACGATTGGCACTGATAATCAGTGCTGTCAAATCATCTTCAGATACAGAATCAGAAGCCCAAGCAGTCTCACCAAAAATTAATAAAATTGGTAGTAAAATCGCCATCACCCATCGCCGTATCGCTTGAGTATGAGCATGCATTTTTTGCATTATCTTAACCACACAAAGCCAATTACTGTGCAGTGCCAGTATTGGTGTTATTGCCAAAATTCACCGTAGGTGCCACTGAGATCGCCGCTTCATTTTCAACACTAAAATTAGGCTTAGGCTTCATACCAAATACTATCGCCGTCAAATTGGTTGGAAATTGGCGTACAGTTGTATTATAGGTGCGTACATCTTCAATATAGCGATTGCGTGCAACCGTGATGCGATTTTCGGTACCCTCAAGCTGTGCTTGTAAGTCTTGGAATAATACATCCGCCTTAAGCTCAGGATAGCGTTCTGATACCATCATCAAACGAGATAGTGCCGAGGTCATCTGGCCTTGAGCGTCTTGATATTGCTGCATGGCTTGGGGGTCGTTTAATGCTTCAGGCGTTAGCTGCACACTACCCACACGGGCCCGAGCTTCAGCAACTTCGCTAAATACAGCCTGCTCATGATTAGCATAACGCTCAACAACTTGTACCAAATTAGGCACCAAATCAGCTCTGCGTTGGTATTGGTTAACCACTTCAGACCAAGCGGCAGCTGTTTGCTCATCTTGGGCTTGTAGTGCGTTATAGCCACAACCCGACAAACTTAATGTCAAGGCAAGTATTGCACTGATGAACAGATGTTTTTTCATAATCATGTTAAGAACCCCATTTTTTATATTACTATGATTATACAGTCATTTTTTTTAATCATAAAGATACTTATAAATTTAATGTCTAAAATTTAGTATCTTTTGAGTAGATATTGGTAAAATACTCTGTTAAAAACACCTTAAATTCATAAAAAAATTTGTACATTAATCATAAAATCATGCGTTTGATGAAATTTTTTATGAAAAAGTATAATTTTTACTGGCTTTTCTCAAAATTTTATGGCAAATTGAAATTATCTAAGACAATATGTTTCATGTCATTGGTAAAATGTGGCATTTTTGTATCTCTTAGGCAAATGGATTGGCTATCTATTAACCAACATCCTAGATTATGATGGATTGATAGCATAATTGTGGTCTAATCATCCCAGTAAAACTGCTTGGGATAAATAAAGGAATATGCTTATGGAAAGCATGATTGATACCCTAAATGGGATTATTTGGAGTCCTGCACTGATTTACCTGTGCTTGGCAGCTGGGCTATTTTATTCTATCTTGACTCGCTTTGTGCAACTGCGTCATTTTAAAGAAATGATTCGCCTACTTTTTTCTGGCAATAAATCACCTGAAGGCATCAGTTCATTTCAAGCGCTGACCGTCTCTTTATCTGGCCGAGTTGGCATAGGTAATATTGCAGGTGTTGCCGCTGCGATTGGTTTTGGTGGCCCTGGGGCTGTATTTTGGATGTGGGTGGTTGCCTTTTTGGGTGCTGCTACTGCATATACCGAATCTACCTTAGCTCAGATTTATAAAGAAAACGACCGTGGTCAGTACCGTGGTGGCCCTGCTTACTACTTTGAGAAGTTCTTTGGTGGTGGGTTTGGTAAATTTTATGGTATTTTGGTCGCCATTTCATTCATCATCTCTTGTGGATTATTCTTACCAGGCGTTCAGTCAAATGGTGTTGTTAAAGCCATCACAGGCATCACAGGTGAAGGTGCTATGGTGAATACTGCATTTGGTGCGGTTGGTACAAATACCCTAGTGGTGACTCTGGTCATGGTTCTTATTTTGGGCTTAATCATTTTTGGTGGTATTAAGCGTATCGCTCGTGTGGCTGAATTTGTTGTACCTTTAATGGCATTGGGCTATATTTTGATGGCCATGCTGATTGTTTTATTTAATATCAACCAACTGCCTAATATCATCAGTCTAATCGTTGGTGATGCCTTTACAGCACAAGCAGGCTTGGGAGCTGCGATTGGTTGGGGGGTAAAACGAGGTGTGTATTCTAACGAAGCAGGTCAAGGTACAGGCCCGCACCATGCTGGTGCAGCAGAGGTGGAACACCCTGCACAACAAGGCATGGTACAAGCTTTTTCGGTCTATATTGATACTCTATTTGTGTGTTCAGCGACTGCCTTTATGATTTTAATGACTGGCATGTACAACATTCAAGGCACACTGCCAGAAGGTCAGTTTTTGGTTCAAAATGTTGATGCGGCCACCATCATCAGCGGACCTGCATTTACACAGATGGCTGTTTCTAGCATTTTTGGTAGTTTTGGTAATACCTTTGTGGCGGTTGCGGTATTTTTCTTCTCATTTACCACCATTATGGCTTATTATTATATTGCTGAAGTTAATGTGGCATATTTAACACGCTCAATTAAAACAACAGGGGCTTTATTTTTCATCAAACTGGTGCTTATTTTTGCGGTTGCTTATGGGGCAATCAATAACTCAGGTTATATTTGGAATATGGGCGATGTTGGCGTAGGTTTAACTGCATGGCTTAATATTGTCGGTATTTTGGTGATCTTCTTTATGGCCAAGCCTGCTATTTTAGCACTCAAAGACTATGAAGCCCAACAAAAAGCTGGCGTGACTAAGTTTACTTTTGACCCCATCAAACTGGGTATCAAAAACGCCACTTTCTGGGAAGAACGCAATAAAAAAGAGCAAAACTAATTTTCATCTACCAAACAAAAGCCCCATGATAACGATATCATGGGGCTTTTTTATGATTTTGGTCATTGTTTAATCACTATCTGACGACTTTTATTGTATTAGTATGCCATGGATTTAATTAAGTTTTCATGAATTGGCTTTAAGTTTTAAGCAAAAATTTGACCCACCCATTGGGTAAGTCAAATTCATTGCGGTAAACTTATCTAAATTAGTTAAAACAGAATTAATTAAAACAGAATTAATTAAAATAGACCCATCGCTTTGGGTGAATAGCTCACCAATAGATTTTTGGTAAGCTGATAATGCTCAAGCATCATCTTATGGTTTTCACGCCCAATGCCTGATTTTTTATAGCCACCAAAAGCTGCGTGTGCTGGATAGATATGATAACAATTTGTCCATACTCGACCCGCTTTAATCGCTCGACCCGCTCGATAAGCCGTTGAGCCATCTCGTGTCCACACACCAGCACCCAGACCATACATGGTATCATTAGCAATTTTTATCGCTTCATCAAAATCTTTAAAGGTCGTCACTGCCAACACAGGGCCAAAAATTTCATCTCGGAAAATTTCCATGCTATTTTCACCCTTAAAAACAGTCGGTTCAATATAATAGCCGCCATCGACATCATGTCTCACCTCACCGCCTGTCAACATTTTAGCACCTTCAGACTTACCCTTATCAATATAGCCCAAGATTTTATCTTGTTGCTCTTGGGAGGCCTGCGCCCCAACCATCGTCTCGGTATCAAGCGGATGTCCTGTTTTGATTTTCTTAACACGCTCGACCGCTTTTTTCAAAAATTCTTCAGCGATACTTTCGTGAACCAAAGCGCGTGATGGGCAAGTACATACCTCACCTTGATTCAAAGCAAACATGGTAAACCCTTCTAGTGCTTTATCCAAGAATTCATCATCTTTATCCATGACATCAGCAAAAAAGACATTGGGTGATTTACCGCCAAGCTCAAGCGTTACAGGAATGATATTTTCGGTGGCGTATTCCATGATTTTTTGACCCACTTCGGTAGACCCTGTAAAGGCAACTTTACCAATGCGTGGATTGGTTGCCAGCGGTTCTCCCACATCAGGCCCATAGCCATTCACCACATTTAAAATACCTGCAGGTAACAAATCTTCAATTAATTCAATCAAGACCAAAATGCTCACTGGCGTTTGTTCGGCAGGTTTTAATACAATGCAGTTACCAGCTGCTAAGGCAGGTGCGATTTTCCATGCCGCCATTAAAATTGGGAAATTCCATGGAATGATTTGCCCAACCACGCCAATTGGTTCATGGTAATGATAAGCAACGGTATCTTCATCAATCTGTGAAAGACCGCCCTCTTGGGCACGGATACATCCTGCAAAATATCTAAAATGATCAATCGCCAATGGAATATCTGCTGCCAATGTTTCACGAATTGGCTTACCATTTTCCCAAGTTTCTGCCACTGCTAATAGTTCTAAATTCTCCTCCAAGCGATTGGCAATTTTTAAAAGCAAGTTGGATCGTTCACTCGGTGTGGATTTATTCCATGTTTGTTTGGCTTTATCTGCTGCATCCAATGCCAGCTCAACATCTTTTTTGTTAGACTTAGCAACTTTTGCAAAGACCTTACCATCAACAGGTGAAATGTCTTCAAAATATTCACCATCGACAGGTGCAACCCACTTGCCCCCAATAAAATTTTCGTATTTTTCTTTGAATGAAACTTTACTGTCTTTGGTATTTGGATTGGCATAACGCATAAAACAACTCCTTTGTTATCATGACTAAGATTTCATTTAACTGTATCAATCAGTCAATATTAACGGTCAAACAAGACCCGTACCAAGGTGATTGGGTGAACAAATCATCACTTAGTTACTCCATCATGCCTGAATTTTGGGCAAGAAGCAAGCAGATTTTAGAATTAATCAGCTAAGTCATTTTAACGGTTGTAATAACCATAAGTTGTAATAACCATAAAAAGCTCAACGAATTGAGCTTTTTATGGTTAAATAGATGATAATCAATCACTTAAGGCATTAACGCTTGCTTGAGTGTTTCAGGTTTTGTTTCACCCAATAAAACGCGCTCAAGCTTACCTTGATGATAAATCAGTAAAGCAGGCGGCCCAAATAATTGATAACGCGATAAAATAGCACGGCTATCATCAGTTGTTTCTGTAATATCAAGCTTCACCACCTGATAATCATTCATCACAGCTGGGCGGTCAGTAAATAAAGTACGCTCCATAATACGGCATTCAATACACCAATCTGCCGTTACATCAACAAGCACTTTATCATGGGCTGCAAGAATGCTATCAAGTTCTGCGAGTGTTTTGGCATGAATATCTTGGTGAGCTGACAAACTTTGGCTTTGGGCGTGCCACGGACGCCAAGCATCATTAGCACCGATGGTTATGCCATAGGCTAAAACAGCCGCCCAAATCATCGGTATGACAGCCAATAACTTAAATAATGGCTGATGGCGACCAACTGACCAGAATAACCAAGCAGCAACCGCAATAAACCAAAGCATCCACAGACCAAGCATCCAAGTATTTAAAATCACACGCTCAATCAATAATAACGAAACCCCAAACAGTAAAAATCCGCCTAATGTACGAATATGCTGCATCCACGCACCTGATTTTGGCATCCACTTGCCTTGAGCAGTACCCAATAAAACCAAAGGTGCCGATATCCCCATTCCTAATGCAAATAAAGCGGCAAACCCAAAAAAGACATTTCCGCTTGCAGCAACAACGGTCAATGCACCCGCCATCGGAGCAGAAACGCAAGGTGATACCACCAAAGCAGATAATAAACCTGATAAGTAACTACCACCCATGGTGCCGAGTCGGCTGTCTGCTGCTTGAGACTTTAAGGATAACTGATTGGAAATGGCACTTGGTAAGCGAATATTAATCCAGCCCAACATAAATAAAGCAAAAATTGCAAATAAAAGTGCCGCTCCTATCAAGACCTCAGCACGCTGCAACCAAGTTGCAATGCCAAGCGCTTGACCAAACCAAGCAATCAATGCCCCAAGTAATCCATAAGCACTAGCAACACCCACACCATAAGCCAAAGATAACGCAAAACCTCGTTTGGCATCAGATTTGGCATGTTGTCTGGCAACAATATTAGCGACAATCGGAATCATCGGATAAACACAAGGCGTAAAAGCAAGCAGTATGCCCGCCAAAAACAATAGCCCAATCGTTAAAATTGGTGACATGCGTTCATCACTGATCGTGGGTAGCGTATGATCAAGAGTAAATCGGTTGTTTTGTACCGCATTTATCTGTATATCTTGATTGGTATCAGCCTCGCTATTTTCATCGACAGGTGGCGTTTGTGTTTGAGCTAAAGGTTGCTCATCAGGTTTAACAAAATCTTGAGCAGCTGCCTCATCTTGAGTGATGGCAGATGCTGTGATTTGAGAAGCAGTATCCTGATTGTGAGAGGCTTGAGTGGTGGGGCTATCATGTTTAGTCGCAGTTTGGCTGGTAGATGCAACTTGTCCATCATGAGCATTTAGGCTGATTTGAACAGTCGTCGTTTCAGGTGGATAACAAAGCCCAGCTTTTGCACAGCCCTGCCAACGAATCTGAACAGGCTGTTTTTGAACACCAGTTTGACTTGATAGCTTAATTTTTGCTGTAACATTTTCTTCAAATACAGGCGTGATACCAAAATTGGGATCGTCAATCATTGTGGGTGTTTTATCAAATTGCCACGACCCTGAACTCACCCCTTCAGGTAGTGTCAATGATAAGCGTTCTTGATACACATAATGCTTCGGCGTAACAACAAAATTCACTAAAAGCTCATCACCCACTTGAGATGATGAAACCTTAAACGCTTCATGAACAGGCAAAAACTTTGGCTGGCTAGTATCCCCAAATAGAGATGCTAAACCATTGGCAGACGCTGGTAAGGCTACGCCAACCGATACCGCACTGACAATAAACGCTCCCAAAGCTGCAGAATAAATCCAATTTTTTAGTACTGACATATGACACCCAAAATAACGAAAGTCAAAGATGATTTATTAAGGTTGGTTTGATCAAATTGGACAAATTATAGCATGCTTGTCTTGCTTAATTTTTGCTAACCTGCCATCAAATCCAAAATTATGCCAATTTAGTTTATCTTTGACTGATGATGTTAAAATTATTTTTGGTCGTCGTCTGGATGATTAAAACCATCTCGGCGACTGTCTTCAAATTCAACCCAAACTGCACTGACAACAGCAAGCAGCACCGCAAAACCCAGTCCTAAAATCCAAGCAAAATACCACATAACCTACCTTTTTTATATCATATGAAATCTAATGGCTCAATGATGGCTAAATACATTAATTGCCTTTATGGTCATACAGCTTAATAAAGCGTTTTTTCATTTTCTTTAATATAGGCTTTGGTAACCTTACCACGCATCACCGCATAAGCCCAACTGGTATAAGTCAATACCAAAGGCAATAAAATAACAACCACAAAAAGCATGACAAGCAAAGTAAAATGGCTTGAGGTTGCATCCCAAACTGTCAAGCTTGAGCGTGGATCGGTAGAAGATGGCATATAAAATGGAAATAATGCTGCCCCTGTGGTCGCAATGATGCCCAAAACTGCCAAGCTTGAGGCAATAAAAGCCAGCAAAGTGCGTTCTATTTTTAATAAGATCATCACCATCACTGGCATCAAAACCCCCAAAGTGGGTAATAGCCACAGCCAAGGATAATCATAAAAATTGGTCAGCCAAGCGCCTGATTGGATTTGAACTTGTTTTGATAAAGGATCAATAACCGCACCGCCATCAATATCACCAACCAACACATAGCCATCTAGCGATTGCACCCAAAAACCTGCGATGACAAATAACAATGAGGTGACCAATGCTGCGATATTGGTTGCTACTTTGGCATAAGATTGGATGCTTTCAGTGGTTCGGTGTGCCAAATATACACCGCCTTGCATCGTCAGCATTGCCACACTCACCACGCCACACAAAATTGCAAAAGGTGTTAAAAGTTCAATAAACGACCCTGAATAAGTTGATACTAAATTTTGGTCAAAATGAAATGGCGAACCAAGCAATAAGTTTCCAAAAGCGACGCCAAAAATTAGGGCGGGTACTGCAGAACCAATAAACAATAGCCAATCCCAAGTATGACGCCAACGATCATTTTTTATCATACTGCGATATTTAAAACCCACAGGACGAAAAAATAATGCCCACAATGCAGCGATCAACGCCCAGTAATAGCCACTAAATGCCGTTGCATAAACCAAAGGCAGTGCTGCAAAAATTGCACCCCCTGCAGTCACAAACCAAACCTGATTACCCTCCCAATGAGGTGCCACCGTATTAATAATAATACGACGCTCGATATCACTACGACCGACAAACGGTAGCAGTGTACAAACGCCAATATCATGCCCATCCATGATGGCAAAACCAATGAGCAGTATACCCACAATCAGCCACCAAACCAGCTTTAATAGCTGATAATCAAATAAGTCATACAACATGATTACACCCCCTGTTCATCAGATGGGCAAATCAAATGCACTTGGGTTTTTTCACCATCGTATCTACCCGTGCCAAGACTGGCAGGACCAAGGCGTACATACTTGACCATCAAAAATACTTCAACAATCCCCAGTATTGTATAAAAAAGCACAAACCCAGCCAAAGATAATATCACCTGCCCAGCATCGATGTTTGAAACAGATAAATGAGTGGGTAAAATGCCATATACTGTCCACGGCTGACGACCATATTCTGCGACAAACCACCCTGCTTCTATGGCAATCCAAGGTGCAGGAATCATAATTATGGCAAATTTAAGTAGCCAAGGTTTATGGATAAAACTGCCTTTTAGACTAAAAAACAAACACAGCCCATACAAGATAAGCATCAATACGCCCATGCCTACCATCAGGCGAAATGACCAAAACATTGGGGTTACCCTTGGTATGCTATCATCAACCGCTTTTGACAACATCTGTGGCGTAATCTTTGCCATATCATCTGTATATTTTTTTAACAGTAGCCCAAAACCCAGATCTTTTTTATGTTCTTCAAAAATATCAATCAGCGCTTGCGGATTTTTGACACCATTTAGCTTATTTTGACGCATCAAATCAAGTGCACTAACAGCGGTTACGCCATTGATAATACGGTCGGCATTGAGTTTTTTAATATCTTTAATACCCAAAATCTCAGTATCTATTGACCGAGTTCCAATCACGCCCATGACATAAGGAATATGCAAAGACCAGTTATTTTTTTGTTCTATTTCATTGATATCTGCAATGAGATTAAAGCCTGCTGGGGCTGGCTCCGTTTCCCACATTGCTTCCATGGTAGCAAGCTTGGTTTGTTGAGCTTGCCCAATTGAATAGCCAGATTCATCACCCAGAACAATGGCGCTGCATATTGCCGCAAAACCAAATGCAGCAGCGACATGAAAGCTTCTTTTTGCAAGCGCAACATCACGCCCTTTCAGTAGGTACCATGCTGAAATACCAAGCACAAATGACGCACCCGTCACATAGCCTGCTGATACGGTGTGTACAAATTTATTTTGGGCATCAGGATTTAAGAAAATTTCAGCAAAACTCACCATCTCCATACGCATGGTGTCATAATTAAATTCAGCACCAACAGGGTTTTGCATCCAACCATTTGCCACCAAAATCCACAATGCCGATAAGCTGGTACCCAAAGCCATCAATAAGGTGGTTGTAAAATGTTGCAACCGTGACATTTTATCCCAGCCAAAGAAAAATAGCCCAACCATGGTAGACTCAAGAAAAAATGCCATCAACCCTTCAATCGCCAGCGGTGCACCAAATACATCGCCCACATAATGTGAGTAATATGCCCAGTTGGTACCAAATTGAAATTCCATTGTGATGCCTGTGGTAACCCCAAGCACAAAGTTAATTCCAAATAATTTGCCCCAAAAGCGAGTCATATCTTTCCAGATTTGTTTACCTGTGATTAAATAAACAGCCTCCATGATGACCAAAAGCCAAGTCATCCCAAGTGTTAATGGCACAAATAAAAAATGAAATAATGCTGTTGTTGCAAACTGTAGGCGTGATATATCAACCAAATGCTCGGTAATCATACCAAAATCCCCTAAACACAATAAAAGCTGTCATTCTCCCAAAAAACAGCTTTATCTTTTGATGATATCAATCAACATCACCCATCCATGAGCGTTATCAGTGTAAAACTTGAATTATTATAGCCAATATTCCCAATAAATACCATGTATAACTAAACGCTAAGTCATTTTTAAAAACAAACAATCAAATAAAAACACACCAAATCAGCGACTTGGTGTGTTTGTTAGATTCATACAGAATCAATGATGAGATGGTACTTTATCCATATCAATATCAGGGTGTTTGCTCAGATGTAGTGCAGAGATGATCAAACCACCCCAAATTGCCACCATGGCAATGATCATCACTGTCAGCGCTAAAGTTCCCATTATAAAAACTCCTTATTATTTTTCATGAGATGAATGGCCGTTGATTCGTGGTAATATCAGTGCCAAAATTGCACAGATAATAATCACGCCCCAGCCAAAGATGAGCTGTACATTAGCTGGATAACCGCCATAACCTTCGGTTAATAAGGATTTAAGCGTCAAGCCCAAAGTAACAATCAAAGCAATCGGCGTCACAATCGTCAGCATAAATGACCAAATCGCACCCACTTTCACACTTGAGATGGCATTGATATGATTAATCAATTCAGGCAGTTTATTGCGATTAAACCAAGTTACCCAAATAATAGATAAAATCGCACCAAAAACAATACCAATATTATTCACAAAATTATCAATCACATCCACAAATGTGATGGCATTTTGAGAGCCAAATAATGCAATCGAAACGATGGCTGAACCTAAACCGACAACAGTAACTGATTGATTTTTTGACCAGCCAAATTTATCCTGAACGGCTGAAATGGGTACTTGTAGGATTGACACCATGGAAGTTACGCCAGCAATAAACAAAGAACCAAAAAATAAAATACCTACCAAGTTGCCAGCATCGCCCATGGTTGAGATGATTTTTGGAAATGCGATGAAAGCCAAACCAATACCACCTGAAACCACTTCAGAAACTGGTACGCCTGATGCTTGTGCCATAAATCCCAAAACAGAGAAAATGCCAATGCCCGCCAAAAGCTCAAACGATGAGTTGGCAAAACCAACCACCAAGCCAGACCCCGTTAGATTGGCATTGCGTTTTAGATAAGATGCGTAAGTCACCATGATACCAAAGCCAATTGACATCGAGAAAAATACATGTCCATAAGCAGCCAACCAAACCTTAGGGTCTGCCATTTTTTCCCAATTAGGTGCAAAAAAGGTATCCAAACCTACCGCTGCACCTGGTAGCGTTACCGCACGAGCAACCAATACGCCAAACATAACGATTAATAAAGGAATGAAAATTTTATTTGATAGCTCAACGCCTTTTTTGATGCCACCATATAAAATCAATAATACCATCGCCCAAACTACCGCCAAGCCAATCAATAGCTGAGATGAATAAGCCATGGTTAATTCGCTGGCATTTTGTAGATAGGTATTAAAGAAAAACCCTTCGGTATCCTCACCCCACTGCTGACCCACTGCAAATAGTGTGTAGTTACCAGCCCAGCTTAACACTGACGCATAATAAATACCGATAATGGTACAAACGGCTACTTGCCACCAGCCAATACCTTCTGCCGATTTGATAAAACGGCGGTAAGCTGTCGGCGGTGCACCTTTATATTTTTGACCCATCACATAGTCTAAAAACAACAAAGGAAATCCTGCTGTTGCCAAAGCAATCAAATAGGGTAAAAAAAACGCACCGCCACCATTTTCATAAGAAACATAGGGAAAACGCCAAATATTCCCCAAACCAACAGCCGATCCAATAGCCGCCAAAATAAAGCCAGAGCGTGCTGACCAACTTTCTCGTTGTGCCGACATATAAGCTTTCCTTAAAATTTATCTCCGCTTTTGATGAGTTGTCATCATCTATTGCAAATGATTTTTCTAATTTTATCACAGTGATTTCATAAAATCCGAACGCATAAAGTTCATCAATCCAAATCACCACGCCTTTTTTATTGTTGTGTTTTATTCCTATCAATTAAGATAAGCTGATGGTATCAAACCATCTTTGAATCAAAAACCACGACCATAGTTTGTATGAACTTAATAAAAAAGTCAAACAAATCCTATAATTAACATTAAAAAAACCTGCAACAAGTCGTTACAGGTTTGACACATACAGTCAATGATTTAAATAAATTAATATAATCTAAACAGTTAATAAAAAAATCAATAAATATTCGTCTTTTTTTGATTTATCGAACCAAACCACGCTTACTGTTGTTGATTGAATCAATGAGTAATTGAATTTTTGGTTCTTTTTCAACCAGTTTTGTCAGTTCATCTAACGCTTCATCACGCAACAACCCTGAACGAAATACCAACCGATACGCTTCATCAAGTGCTTTAATGGTATCTTTCGACCACCCTTTTCGACGCATACCCTCTTTATTTAGACCATGTGCTTTGGCAGGATTACCAGATGCCATAACATACGCCGCAACATCTTTGACAATCAAGCTTGCACCACCTACCATGCTATAATCATCGATACGACAAAACTGATGCACGCCAGACTGACCGCCAATAATCACATGATTACCAATATACGCATGACCAGCAACGCCCACATTATTCGCCAAAACATTGTCATCACCCACAACGCAATCATGGGCGATATGCACATTAACCATCAGCAGATTTTGATTACCGATGCGTGTGATACCACGATCTTGAACCGTACCTCGGTGAATGGTACAAGCTTCACGAATGCGATTATAATTTCCAATTTCAAGGTAAGTCGGCTCGCCTGCGTATTTTAGATCTTGTGGATTTTCGCCAATACTTGCAAATTGATAAATCTCATTATGCGTACCAATTTTGGTATTTTCACCAATGATAACATGACTGCGTAATACCGTATGTGCACCAATTTGGCTATTTTTACCAACGATACAATAAGGACCGATGATCGCCGAATCCTCTATCGTCGCAGATTTATCAATAATCGCTGTGGGGTGAATCGTCATGGTTACCTCTTAAAATTTATCTCAAATGATTGTCAAATTTTAATCATTTGACGCCATCCACCTTTTGGCGAGCAATCATAATTTCAGCACTGCAAGTTAATTGACCATCAACATGGGCAGTACACTCAAATTTATAAATATCTCGTTTATTCATCAAAACCTTTGAGCGAATAACCAACTGATCACCTGAGCTAACGACTTTTTTAAAACGAACTTTATCCACGCCTGCAAACAAGTATAGATAACCATCATCAGCTGTCTGCCCTGCACTGATAAAACCTAAAATACCTGATAGCTGTGCCATTGCTTCAACTTGTAGTACGCCTGGCATGATTGGATTATCTGGAAAATGGCCGTTAAACAACTCTTCATTAATACTGATATTTTTATATCCTGTGATCCACTCATTGGGTTTACAAGCAGTCACTCGGTCAATCAGCATGAATGGATAGCGATGTGGCAAATAATGCTTAATTTGGTTATAGTGCAGTGGCAATGTGACACCACGATCACTCAATGCTTGAATATCAGCGGTCTCTAATAAATCAAAATCAATGTTTGAAACAGACATAAATTTCCTTATAAATAAACGGATAAAAGGTTATTTTTATTTACCCATATCAATTCAATCAATCAAAAAATGAACACACCCAGCTCATTAACAAATAAGACTTTGGGCTATTTTTCGCCCATTTGACGAAATCTTGCCGCCGCACGCCGCCACTTTAAAGAAGGCATGGCAGCAGTACCAGAAGAGTAACTTCCTGATTTTTGGATATTTGCAATGACCATGCTCATACTGGTAATGGTGACATCATCAGCGATTGTTAAATGCCCGCTGATACCCACCGCACCGCCAATAAGGCAATTTTTACCGATTTTGGTGCTGCCTGCAATACCACAGTTGGCGGCAATGGCTGTGCCACGACCAATGTGAACATTATGAGCAATTTGCACCAAATTATCAATAATCACATCATCACTTATGACAGTATCATCCACCGCACCACGATCAATACAGGTATGGCTGCCAATACGCACATGATTACCAATAATCACTCGTCCCAGTTGTGCAATACGCTGCCACTGTCGTCCATCTTTCGTTGCCACAGGAGCAAAACCAAACCCTTCTGATCCAATGTTTGCATGGCTATGAATGCGTGTTTGCTCGCCAATGATGCAATCATGATGAATAACAGCAGCGGCATCAATTTGACTGCCTGCACCGATTTGGGTACGCTCACCGATAATCACACCTGCACCCACCAAAACGCCATCAGCCAAAACCACATTTTCACCAATGACAGCGTTTGCACCAATACTAACTTGATTACCAATAACAGCTGAATCTGCAACGATTGCCGTGCGGTGAATGCCTGTCACGCCTGAAGAGATGAACAGTGTACTAACGCAGGCATAGGCCAAATAAGCATCTTTGACCAATACATACAAACACTTAGGGTTAATCGTCCGTGCTTCATTGATGAATTGTTCGGATAATAGCACAACCCCTGCGTTTGTTTGATTGAGCTCATCAAGATATTTTGCTTTTGCCAAAAAAGCAACTTGATGCTTGGTGGCTGCCGATAAATTTGCCACGCCTGTTATTTTAATACTGCCATCAATATCATCTTTATTAAGCACGCTCTGATATTTTTCGATGGCAGTCATCATTTCATGAAGACTTGGCATTAAAAGACACTACCAATCTGGAACTGTACCGTATCGGTCTGATCATTTTGTTTTTTATTTAATGGCTTGGCATAGCTAATAGATAAAGGACCAATGGGCGTATACCAAGTTGCACCAACACCAGCACTATAACGCAACTGTTTATCTTGGGTTAGTAGCGGGCGATTGGCTGCTTTTGCATTTTGCTCAGCTGTTGCTTGTGGGTCTTTAAATTGGGTTAAATCAATGGTTTGTTTATCCATACCTGTTGTATCAAACACTTGACCACCCTCAATGAATATCACTGGACGCACCTGATCCACCCAATCACCTTTAAATGGCAAAGGTAAAATCAGCTCACTACCGAAAGTTGCCAAAGCATTACCACCAACAACCTCTCCGAGTGTGGTTTGTTGACCACGACGAGCTGTCAAATAGGCTTGTGAGCGTGGGCCTAAAGAAGATTGATCATAGCCACGAACCGAGCCATAGCCGCCTGCATAGAAATTTTCATAAAATGGTAAATTATTGCCATAGCCTAACTTGGCGTATCCACGCAAGACTGATTTTTTGATAAATGGGCGATAGATATTGCCTTGATAAACTACTTTTTGATGAGTTTTATCACCAAAACCAACCGTCAAATCTACAGAATGGCTCATGCCTTGGGTTGGAAATACAGGGCGATCTAGACTTGAATAATTCCACCCTAAAATGGCATTATAGGTTGTGTAATCGTGCTTAAAATCAGGAATGCCGTTATTATCTACTTGAATTTTGCCGCCATCTGCCATCAGCTGCTTGACATTACTAACACCCATAAAACGACCGCCACGAAGTTTGGTATTATCAGCATTCAGACCAAAGCTTATGCGTTGATTTTCATCAATCGGATATCCATAACTTAATGAGCCACCATAAGAATCAAGGACATAATTACTAATGTTCTTGTTATCATACTTGGTTTTACGATAGTAGCCGCTTAGGCTTTGTGAGACACCATTTACGGTAAAGTATGGGTTGGTCATACCCAAACTATACACCTCACGGGTCTCAGAGCGAGAAAACGAAGCATTGACACGCTTACCTGTACCCATAAAGTTATTTTGAGAAACATCAAATTGAAAAGTTACGCCACCACTTTGAGAGTAGCCTGCTGCGATGGTTGATGATCCTGACGGTTGTTCTTCAACCACAAAATTTACATCAACCTGATCAGGTGAGTTCGGTACTGGACGAGTCTCAACGGTAACATTTTTAAAAAACCCAGTCCGCATCAAGCGTGCACGAGATAGCTGGATTTTTTGATTAGATGCCAACGCACCCTCAAGCTGTCGCATCTCACGGCGGAGTACTTCATCTTGGGTTTTAAAGTTACCTGTAAAATTAATACGGCGTACATAGACAGGGCGGACAGGATCAATATAATATTCCACATCAACCGTACGACTTTCATCATTAATGCGTGTTACAGGACGGATTTGAGCATAATAATAGCCATCGTCGCCAAATTTGGTGCTGATATTGCTTGTTGTTTGCTCAAGCATGGCTTGTGAAAACCCTTCTTCTGCTTTGAATTTAAGCAGTGCCTCAAGTTCTGCTTGAGTATAAGTTAAATTACCCAAAAACTGTGTCTGTCCAAAGCGATATTGCTCACCTTCATGCAATGAAATCTCAACAAAGATACGGTTTTTATCTTCATTAATATTAAGCTTAGCATCTTTAATCTCAAAACGCACAAACCCTGCATTGAGATATTTGGCACGCAAATTCTCTAAACTGGTCACCAGCTTTTCTTGAGTATAACGGTCGGCTTTAGACAGTGGATTGATTTTATTATCCTTAATCGCAAGCACATCAATCAAATCTGCATCGCTAAAATGCTGATTGCCAATGATATTAATATCAACCACCCGTGCAGGTTTACCTTCAGCAAAGGTCATATCAAGCTTAACACGATTACCATCAAGCATCGTCTGTTTGACAGTAATTTCGGTATTATAATAGCCTTGTGATATATATTGATTGGTAAGCTCGCTTTCAATCATCTGTACTGTGGCTTGTTTTAGTGGTTGACCAACTGCCAAGCCAGCATTTTTTAGCCCTTCTTGTAGACCTTCTTTTGGAATTAAGCGATTGCCCTCAAAATTAATCTCAGCGATTAATGGCCTTTCGGTTACCTGATAGATAATACGCCCTTCTTGATGATAGACTTGCACATCTGAAAAATTGCCTGTTGCATAAAGTGCTTTGACACCATCAGCCAACTGTGCTTCGCTCACCACTTGACCCAAGCGAAACGGTAACACGCTTTGTAAGCTTTCAATGGTCACTCGCTGTAGTCCTGTGATGGCAATGTCATTTGCCACAAAATCCGCCGCTTGTGCATGAGTTGACATTACCATCATGACAGCCATTGTCACTGCACTGACCTGAAAACCTTTAAAATATGAATTACGCATAAGTCTATCCAAACTTAATTTTTAAAATTTTTAAAAATAAGGTATAAAAATGTATCAAAAATTTTCTACACCCAAATTTATATTGTGTAAAGGTAAGCCAAAAAGTTAAATTTGGCAAGTATTTCAGCTTAAAAAAGCCAAAAATTTTGTTAACGGTACGATAAATCAGAACTTAGCCAAAAAATCGCATGATATCGTTACTGATTGCAAGTAACATGAAACAAAAAAGCAATAACGCACCAGCTTTAAATGCTGCCATCTGCACCGCTTCATTCATAGATTTGCCCATAATCCATTCATAAGTATAAAATACCAAATGTCCACCATCTAACACTGGAATGGGTAAAAGATTCAGTACTGCCAAGCTTAAACTGATGATTGCGGCTGTCGATAACACTTCTTGAAATCCCAACTCAAAACTGGTCTTAGAAACATCGGCAATGGCAATGGGGCCTGATAGATTTTCAATGCCAATCAATCCTGTAATCATCTTACCCATCGCATCTAAGGTCATTATTGATAAATCATAAGTTCGTCGGATGGCTTGTGTAAATGCCTCACCGACACCATATTGAATGGTCATACGATATTCATCAGGAATGAGCGTATCGGTGTCAATTTGGGGGCGAATACCCAGTTGACCGACCACACCATTTTGTGTCTTTACACCACGGGGCATTAATTTCAAATCAACCTGCTCACCTTGACGCATGACTGTCACATCAAGCATGGTTTCTGGATTTGCCTGAATAATCTTGGTGGCACTTAGCCAATCATTGATTGGTTCGCCATGAATCGCAGTGAAGACATCACCAGTTTGTAGACCCATCAACGCACCAGCACCGTCAGAAAGCACCTCACCGACCACAGGTGAAATGATGGGCTGATAAGGCAAAATACCCAAACTACTTAAAGGATCATTAGGCCGACGATTGTCTTTGGTCTGCATAAAATCTAAAACTTTGGCAGTTTTTTGAAGTACTTGCCCATCACGATTGACACCAATGTGAATGGTGGTACTTTCACCCATTTTTGATGCCAATGCGTAAGCGGTCTGCTGCCAAGTATTGACTGATTTTGAATCAATACTGATAATTTTATCACCAACCACCAAACCGCTGGTCGCAGCAGGTGAATTGTCAATAATTTCACCAATTCGGGTGTTGAGCTGCTCACTGGGCAATAAAAATAGCACCCAAAATAGCCCAATGGCAATCAAAAAATTCATGACAGGGCCAGCTGCAACGATGGCAATTTTTTTTAAAGGGTGCTGATGATTAAACGCAACTGACTTTAATTCATCTGCGACAGATTCTTGACGACCGTCCAGCATTTTAACATAGCCACCCAAAGGAATGGCGGCAATTTGGTAGCGTATGCCTGAGCGTTTAGAAGTCCAAGCAAGCAGTTTTGGCCCAAAACCAATTGAATATGTTTGTACCTTAACCCCACATAAACGAGCAACGATATAATGCCCAAACTCATGTAAAGCAACCAAAGGCCCGAGTATACAAACAGCGGCAAGAAACATATATAATGCCGTCATAACACATCACCTTGTTTAAGTAACTTCATCTTAGCCATGGCAATCTTACGAACCTTTTTATCCATCGTCAATATCCGCTCAAGCCCTAGCAATTCATCACCAAAATCCTGTGAATAATCTTGGGCAATTATCTTATCATCCAGACAAGCCTTAACAATCACAGCAATATCTGTGAGGCAAATTTTTTCTGCCAAAAAAGCCTCTACCGCAATTTCGTTGGCGGCATTTAGTGCAATACACGCCCCCGTACCCAATCTTGCGGCATGTCGTGCCAATTTTAGACAGGCAAATTTATCCAAATCTGGTGCCAAAAATTTAAGACTGCCAAGCTGATACAAATCTAAAGGCATGACGCCTGATTTGATACGCTCAGGATATGCCAATGCATGTGCAATGGGCGTTTTCATATCAGGCGTACCTAACTGTGCCAAAAAACTGCCATCAACATATTCCACCAAAGAATGTACAACGCTATTTGGGTGAATCACCACTTGAATTTGATGCTCTTTTAGGTCAAATAAATGACAAGCTTCAATCAGCTCAAGCCCTTTATTCATCATCGTCGCAGAATCAATGGAGATTTTTTGACCCATTGACCAATTGGGGTGATTTACCGCTTCTTTGACACTGGCGTTTTGCATTTGTTTGATTGACTTATCCAAAAAGCTGCCGCCAGAAGCTGTTAGCCACAGTTTTTTGATGCCATAGGATGCATGGTGAATGGCGGTATTATCTGCTTGAATGGCCTCAGGCAAACACTGGTAAATGGCATTGTGTTCTGAATCAATTGGTAAAATGGTTGCACCGTATTTTTTGGCAGTTTTGATGACCAAATCGCCTGCCATCACAAGCGACTCTTTATTGGCTAATAAAATTCTTTTACCTGCACCTACTGCAGCCAATGTAGACGACAAACCTGCTGCACCAACAATGGCTGCCACCACCGTATCTACCGCTTCATCACTGGCAATCTCAATCAAACCTTCATCCCCTGAAAGTATGATCGCATCCAATCCTGCATCAGCAACTTTTTGGCTTAATTGTGCATAATTATCGGGCGAGGTGCAAATTTTGACAGGGTTAAATTCCATCGCCAATGCCAATAATTTATCGACACGAGAAAATCCTGTCAATGCATGAATACGATAACGATTGGGGTGCTGACGAATAATTGCCAGCGTACTATCACCGATAGAGCCTGTTGCACCAAGTATTGCCAGAGATTGAAGCGTATTTGCCATTATTATCCTTAAATTTATTTTAATCACATTTTTTGATTTGATTAATAAATATGATTAATGAATATAATTAATTAATACAATTAATAAGTATAGTTCATAAATCTCATTAATCAATTAAGCTCATCAAAAAGGTACCTGCATGGTTGCAAAGTACATTTTTATCCAAACTTCTGTAAAAATACCAAGTTTTAATAATAGCCAAAAACCCAATGCAAATATCGGTGTCGCTGAAAGTAGCGAATCAATTCGATCCAAAATACCGCCATGACCCGGTAGAATTGTCCCAGAATCTTTAATGCCTGCACGGCGTTTTAGCATAGATTCAAATAAGTCGCCCAGTACACTGGCAAGTACAGTTAGCCAAGACAAAATCAAAAACAATACCAATGACATACCAGACAGCTGCAAATAATAACCAACTGCCACAGTAACCACCCCAGAGACCATCAAGCCACCGCATAAGCCTTCGATACTTTTATTGGGTGATACATTGGGTGCCATTTTTCGTTTGCCAAATTTTCTGCCAATAAAATAAGCCCCACTATCAGCACACCATACCAATAAAAACACATACATCAGCCACCAAGGCGACATCTGCCAAAGCCCATACATGGCAGTGATAGCAGCAGTGAGAATGACCGTACCCATATATACCAACCGCCTACCATACCAGCGTTCTTTATTGGGGTATTGTGCTACCCATGCCGTTGCCATTACCCAAATACCCAACGATACTACCCACCAAAATACCCAAGTCCAAGGCACAGCAACTGATAACATGGTGATGATTAAAACTGCCAAAATAAACTGTACAGGCTGCCTGCATTTTGGCATGAGTTTTGTCCATTCATGTGCAGCGATCAAAACCCCAATGGCTAATAGTGGCAACACAAAAATCGGCATTGAGCTTGCAAATAACGCAAATCCAACAATCAAAACCAAAATTATTGCCGTTTTTATTCGTTGCCACATTACTAAAACATCCTTGCAAAAAGTTATCAATTTTAAAGCGCTTTAACTATTGGTTAAATAACTATCAGTTAAATTCAGCACTTAGGTTTTTTGGATTTGTTCGCTTGTCATACCAAATCGACGCTCACGACCAGCAAAAATACGAATCATTTCATCAAGCTCATCACAGCCAAATTCTGGCCATAATGTGGGCGTAAAAAACAGCTCAGCATATGCCGCCTGCCATAGTAAAAAATTTGAAATGCGGTACTCTCCACCTGTACGAATCAGCATATCCACAGAAGGTAAATCCGCCAATTCAAGCTGCGTTTTTATCATTTGCATATCGATATCATCAGCAGATAAGTGACCTAATTCAACTTGTTTGGCAAGTTTTTTGGCGGCATTGGTGATGTCCCATTGTCCGCCATAGCTGATCGCAATCACCAAAGTCATCGCATCAAAATGTGCCGTCTTGGCTTCTGCCTGTGCCATAAGCTTTACCAAGTCGCCATCAATTTGACTTCTATCACCGATAAAACGCAGACGGATACGGTGCTGATTCATGCGTGGTAGCTGCTCGTAAATCGTTTGGGACAAAAGACGCATCAAAAGATCCACCTCATCTTTTGGGCGTGCCCAATTTTCACTTGAAAAGGCAAATACCGTCAGCACCTCAACCCCTAAAGCCAAACAATGCTCAACAATCGGATCAAGTGCATCTTTACCCGCCACATGGCCTGCACCTGTTGCCAGCTGTCTGGATTTACCAAAGCGATTATTACCATCCATAATGATGGCAATGTGCTTGGGAATGATGGGCAAAGATTCACAAATTTGGGTTGTCATGGTGTTACAGTTACCGTCATTTAACTCTAAATTTAGTATAAATTTAATCTAAATAAATGAATAACATGGATAAAGAAAACTCCTTACCCATGCTATCTTTCATTTATAATCAATCACACTTCCATCAGCTCGCTTTCTTTTTTCTCTAGGCGACTATCAATGGTTGCGATGAATTTGTCCGTTAATTTTTGAATGTCATCTGCAGCACGGCGTTCATCATCTTCTGATATTTCTTTATCTTTTAGCAAATCTTTAATATCACTTAGCATATCACGGCGAATATTACGCACAGAAATGCGTGTTTGCTCAGCATCATTACGAGCAATTTTTTGCATATCGCGGCGTGTCTCTTCGGTCAAAGCAGGCATTGGGACACGAATCACATCAGCGGTCATTGGATTTAGACCCAAATCTGCTTCACGGATTGCCTTATCAACGGCTTGTACCATAGACCGCTCAAATGGCTGTACCAATAAAGTGCGACTGTCTTCTACATTGATACTGGCTACCTGATTTAACGGTGTATCAGAACCATAATAGCTCACCATCACGCCTGATAAAATCCCTGGATGGGCTCGACCAGTACGCAGCTTACTAAAAGCAGCTTCCAAAGCTTCGATAGATTTTTGCATGCGGCTTTCGCCATCTGTTTTAATTTCATTAATCATAAAATTTCCTTAATTATCACAATTATCTAAATCTTTCACTAAATTTTATCTCAAATCTTTCATATAAATAATTTTATATAAAATATTAAGGTATAAGTTAAGGTTAGTGATAAACTCGTGTACCTTCAGCCTCACCCATAACCACATTCAGCAGTGCATTAGGTTTATTCATATCAAAGACTTGTAGTGGCACATTATGCTCTCGGCATAACGCAATCGCTGTTAAATCCATCACACCAAGCTTTTTTTCAAGCACTTCATCAAAACTCAAACTGTCAAATTTAACTGCATCATCATCGATTGTTGGGTCTTTATCATAAACGCCATCAACTTTAGTGGCTTTTAAAATCAGTCCTGCTTCAATCTCAATGCCACGCAAGCACGCTGCGGTATCTGTGGTAAAAAATGGATTACCCGTACCTGCCACAAAGATACACACCTCGCCATTATTTAGGTGGCGTATCGCATCACGACTAGAATATGACTCAACCACCGTATCAATGGCAATCGCTGACATTAGGCGAGTTTTAATATTTCGGCGTACCAAAGCATCACGCATCGCCAAACCATTCATCACGGTTGCGAGCATGCCCATTTGGTCACCTGTCACACGACCAACCAGCCCTTGTTTTTGTAGCGTGCTACCACGGTACAAGTTGCCACCGCCAACAACGATACCAACTTGAACGCCCAGCCCTCGAAGATGTGCAATGGATAGGCTCATTTGATCCAAGATATTAGCATCAATGCCCATATCACGACCGCCAGCCAACGCTTCACCCGATAGTTTTAATAAAATGCGTGAAAATTGTGGATTTTTATCAGACATACAGCCCCCAAGCTGATTAAAGTGGCTTATTTCGCCCTTACAAAATTAGGACATATTTTCCCAATTTTAGCATATTTCATCAATTTTTGATACTGATAAATGTCAGCAATCTGACCATCATCATTTTTAACCATTGCTTAAAATAAAAAATCGGGTGTCATACAATCACCCGATTTTTTATTATCTGATACGATTAAAGTAAAGAATTTACCGCATCCACCACAGCTTGGGTTGTGATACCAAAATGCTCAAACAGTGCCTTGGCAGGTGCAGACTCTCCAAATGTCGTCATACCAACAACCTTGCCATCTAAACCAACAAATTTATACCAATAATCCGTGATTGCCGCCTCGACAGCAACACGCGCACGAACATCAGATGGTAGCACACTTGCGATATAACTACTATCCTGCTTAACAAAAATCTCAGCACATGGCATAGAAACCACACGCACGCCCTCTAGTTGCTCATACGCCTGCATCGCAAGCTCAACTTCAGAACCTGTTGCGATGATGATGGCTTTAAGAGTACCTTTTTCGGGTGCTAAAATATATCCGCCTTTTTCGATATTCTGAATTTGCTCATCGCTGCGAGATTGAAATGCCAAATTCTGACGAGATAAAATCAATGATGAAGGGGCGGTTTTTGTTTTCAGTGCCATCTTCCACGCCACTGCTGTCTCAACAGTATCGCAAGGACGCCATACATAATGATTTGGGGTCATGCGTAAATTAGCAATCTGCTCGACAGGTTGGTGCGTTGGACCATCTTCACCCAAACCAATTGAGTCGTGAGTATAAACATTGATCACACGCTGCTTCATCAGCGATGACATACGCACAGCATTACGAGCATATTCCATAAACATCAAAAATGTCGCTGTGTAGGGGATAAATCCGCCATGCAGTGCCACACCGTTGGCAATCGCTGTCATGCCAAATTCACGCACACCATAATGAACATAGTTACCATCGGCATACTCTTGAACACCTTTGGCACCTGACCACAAAGTTAGGTTTGAGCCTGCAAGGTCAGCTGAACCGCCCAAGATTTCAGGTAAGTTTGGTGCAAGTGCTGCGATGGCGTTTTGGCTGGCTTTGCGTGTGGCGATACTTTCTGCCTTTTGGACACAAGTTTGGATAAATTCATCTGCCAGCTGATCAAAATTCTCTGGTAAATCACCACTGAAACGGCGTAAAAGCTCAGCAGCTTCCTTAGGATATTTATCTTGATACTCAGCAAATTGCTCATTCCAGGCCGCTTCATCAGCACTGCCTTTGGTGGTGGCATCCCAAGCACGATACATCTCATCGGTAATCATAAAAGGCGTGGCGTCCGCCCAGCCCATTTGCGTGCGTGTCAAAGTAATTTCGTCTAAGCCTAACGGTGCACCATGGCTAATTTCTTTACCTTGTTTATTAGGCGAGCCCAAGCCAATGATGGTTTTGCAAATAATCAATGTCGGTTTGGCTGATTCTGCTCTGGCTTGATTGGTGGCATCACGAATGGCATCAGAATCATGCCCATCAATTTTTAATACTTGCCAGCCATAAGCTTCAAATCGTTTGGCGGTATCATCAGAAAACCAACCTTCAACCTCGCCATCAATTGAAATGCCATTATCATCATAATAAGCAATCAGTTTACCAAGTCCCAAAGTACCCGCCAGTGAGCATGCTTCATGGCTAACACCTTCCATCAAACAGCCATCACCCAAAAACGCATAGGTAAAATGATCAATGATTGCATTGTCAGGTTTGTTAAACTGTGCTGCCAAAGTCTTCTCAGCCAAAGCAAAACCAACGGCATTAGCAATCCCCTGACCTAAAGGCCCTGTGGTCGTCTCGATACCATCGGCATAACCGTATTCAGGATGACCTGCGGTTTTTGAATGTAGCTGACGGAAATTTTTAAGATCATCAATACTTAAATCATAACCAGTCAAATGTAGCAAAGCATACAATAACATTGAGCCATGACCATTAGATAGCACAAAGCGGTCACGGTTTACCCATTTGGCATTTTTTGGATTATGGCGTAAAAACTCTCGCCATAGCACTTCTGCGATATCTGCCATACCCATCGGTGCACCTGGGTGACCTGAGTTGGCTTGTTGGACGGCATCCATCGCAAGAATACGGATAGCATTGGCGTTATGGCGTTGGTTAAGTTCGATTGGCATCAGCAAAGTTCCTAACAAAATTTGCTTTATTATATCATATTTTCAGTATTTTTGGGCTTTGAAATTTGGTCATTTTGGTCATCAGATTCTGACAATCACCAAAGTGTATCTTTGATAATAATGCCTGATTTACCTGACTTAAATGCCTGCAAAAGGCGATGCTAAAATCGCCCTTTCAAAAGCCGCCATAAAAGTGGCTTTTATCTTAGGCAATCACTTCAAGCCCACCCATATAAGGCTGTAAAGCTTTGGGAATTGTGATCGTGCCATCGGCATTTTGGTGATTTTCTAAAATCGCCAACAAAGTGCGTCCAACCGCCAAACCCGAACCATTTAGCGTATGCACCAATTCACTTTGTTTGCCATCTTTTAGGCGAGCACTCATACGCCGTGCCTGAAAATCGCCACAATTTGAGCAACTTGAGATTTCACGATACATATTTTGAGATGGCAACCAAACCTCGATATCGTAAGTTTTAACGGCACTAAAGCCCATATCGCCTGTGCAAAGCGTCATCACACGATATGGCAGCTCAAGTGCTTGCAAGATATCTTCTGCCTGTGCAGTCATATCCTCTAATGCCTGCATTGAGCGATCAGCCCGTGTTACTTGCACCATTTCAACTTTTTCAAACTGATGCTGACGAATCAGCCCTCGTGTATCACGCCCTGCACTGCCTGCTTCACTACGAAAACATGGCGTATGTGCGGTCAGTTTGATAGGCAAATCCTTCGGGCTAAGAATGGTATCACGAACACTGTTGGTCAATGGCACTTCTGATGTTGGAATTAAATAATATTCTTTTTCGCCACGAAGCTTAAACAAGTCTTCTTCAAATTTGGGTAACTGTCCTGTACCTTGCAAACTATCAGAATTAACCATATAAGGTACATACATCTCGGTATAGCCATATTTTTGGGTATGCGTGTCCAGCATAAATTGCACCAACGCACGATTGAGCTTGGCAAGATGACCTTTTAAAACACTAAAACGAGCACCTGTCAATTTGGCTGCCAACTCAAAATCAAGCTGACCTAAGTTTTCACCAATATCGGTGTGATCTTTGATTGTAAAATCAAACTCACGAGGCACGCCCCAGCGACGCACTTCAATATTATCAGCTTCATCACTGCCCACAGGCACACTATCATCGGGCAGATTTGGGATTTGTAATGCGGCGGTTGTGATGGTGTTTTGCAACTCTTTTAGCTCATTTTCGGCAGCCTTCATGGCTTCACTGACCACTTGCATTTGGTTCATCAGCTCACTTGCATCTTCGCCATGTCGTTTAAGCTCACCGATTTTTTTGGCACCTGCATTTTTTTGGGCTTGTAGTGCTTCGGTTTTTACTTGAATAGATTTACGCTGATTTTCAACTTCCTGCCAAAATGCCACATCCAAATCATAACCACGCACCGCAAGTTTGGCTTTTAGCTCTTCTAAGTTACCACGCAAAAATTTAGGGTCTAACATATCAAATCCTATCAAGCACAAAAACGCCCCAAATGACGCTTAGCGTGCAAAAATGATTAACAATAAAATTTATTCTTATAATAGCAAATTTTCCCCCAAAACTTAAGCCAATTTCAAACCAAAGTAATCAAAAGCCAAAAAATTTTGATAAATATTAACTTTGGGTTTATTTTTTTGGATAAAATGGGTAATATAGGCAAATTCATCGTTAGGATTCATCTCAATGACCAAAGCACTTTATCCCTATACGCTAAAGCCCATCGCTTTAAACATGAGCGAAACCGAATTTCGCTCAGCGCAGTTATCATTGTTTGAAAAAGGCACAAGTCATTTTACACTAAAGTCCTTAAAACGCACAGAGTGGATTGTGATTGCCCTGATGGTTGTAGCGGCGATTGCAGGCTTGGTATTTGTCAGTGGCTATTCGACCATTATTTTTTGGCTTATGCTGATTTTGGTTGGTGTGTATCTGCTCGCTCGTACCTTGGGTATGAAATGGTATATGAAGCGTGAATATGAAAAACAAGTGGCAAGTACCCAAATGCCTGAACAGCTTCACACTCTGCAATTAGGTGTACAATCACACGGGCTTGTTATGGCGATGCCTACATCCACCGATCTGATGAAATCACCACAAATGCGAGGTATGCAAATGCGTGCAGGTGCAACGCAGTCAGCAACCATACCTTGGCATACCGTGAGTAGCTGGGATGAGACAGATGACTATTTATTCATGATGTTTGACATGAAAGGTCAAAAAGGTAGCCAAATTATCCCAAAACGCCTTGAAAAACAAGGTCTACCCATCGATACCATCAAAAAGCACCTAAGCCAAGTTAAACCAAAAGGCTTAGAGTCTATGGTTCAAACGCCTTAATGCCGCTAAAACCTAACACGATAACATATGCCACCGCCCCATGTTTATGTCAACTTTATTCGGTGACACAGATGCTAAATCACATATTTGATACGCTCACAGCAGAAGATAAAAATACTTTTAATGCTCATTTAACCTGTAAACTAAAAGCGTTAAATCTTCCTTTAAATACTGTAGAGGTGTTTTATGATGCCAGAGATCTGCCTTGTCCGATGCCCTTATTAAAAGCCAAAGTGACACTGCGTCATGTCACCGATAATCAAGCATTATATTTAATCGCAACCGACCAAAACTCTCAAAAAGACTTAGTGACCTATTGCAACAAAAACGCTCTGATTGTTCATACTTGGCATAGTCATGACTTGACCAATGAGATGCCCATCTATCACTTTATCATCATCAAGCCTGCAAATTAATATGAAACTGATTTAGTATAAAAAGATTTTATCAAAATCAGCATAAAAAATTAAGGTTAGTCAAATTTTACAGATTGTAAAATTTATGTGATTAAAAGATTGGATACTAGCTAATTTTTGGAAAATTGCCTACAATAGTATCAAGATTTTGAGAATATATAGGGACAAAATGGCACCCAAACGCACCCAAGATAACGATGATGATTATGATCGCAATCATGAAAGCTATGATGACGCATATGATGATGAGTTTGATGAGGATTTGATTGAAGCGTTAGACGGCTTTCATGAGATTGATGATGAAGAGTACGCCGAAATCATCGATGATATTGATGATGATATCGATAAACCCAAAGTTTCTGCTACGCCCAAAGCTTACAGCACACCATCTGACACAGATACCATTGCGACGCGCGATCTAGTACCAGCCATGCCGACCCATTTGGCAGCACCTGGGGTGAATTTGGGTGCTTATATTAATACTGTGCATCAAATTCCGATTTTAACACCCGAAGAAGAGCGTGCCTTGGCTGAGCGTTATTATCATGATGGTGATGTTGAAGCCGCTCGCTTGCTTGTGATGAGCCATTTAAGATTTGTCATTCATATTGCACGCAGTTATTCAGGATACGGATTATCCCAAGCTGATTTGATCCAAGAAGGCAACCTTGGCTTAATGAAAGCTGTCAAACGCTTTGACCCCACTAAGGGTGTGCGTTTGGTCAGTTTTGCGGTACATTGGATTAAAGCGGAGATTCATGAATTTGTCATCAAAAATTGGCGTATTGTTAAAGTTGCGACCACCAAAGCACATCGTAAATTGTTTTTTAATTTACGCAGTCTAAAAAAATCCTCCAATCAGCTGACTTTAGATGAAGCAACTGCCATCGCCAATGATTTGAATGTGACTGTCAAGCAAGTTTTGGAGATGGAATCACGCTTGACCAGTTATGATGCATCTTTTGAAGCACAAGATTCAGATGATGATGAAGGACGCTATGCCCCTCAGCTATTTTTGGAAGATTCGGTCAATCCTGCTGATGTTGTCGAGGAGGCAGATTGGGAAGAAAATACCACAACCGCACTCAAAGATGCGATGGAAACCCTAGACGAACGCTCTCGTGATATCATCACGCAGCGATGGCTGGCTGACCAAAAATCCACACTGCATGAGCTTGCGGCAACTTATAATATTTCTGCTGAACGAGTCCGCCAAATTGAAAAAAATGCCATGAATAAAATCAAAGAAGCCATTACGCTTGATCGTATGATCATAGATGAATAAAAGGCTTTATTTGGCTAATTTGTTGTATTAGTATTTGTTGTATTATGCTTAATAATCACCATCAAACAGAAGGCTTTATGACTGTTAAAATTAATTGGCTGTTAGTGGCGGCACTTAATCTTGCTATCGGTGTCGCCTTTGGGGCATTTGGTGCACATAGACTTAAGCACATTGCTGATGAGTATGCGTTACAGATTTGGCAAACTGCCACGCTGTATTTGTTTATTCATGCGTTGGGCTTATTGGTCATTGGTGTTTTACAGCATATTGGGCGGTATCGCTCCGCTTTGGCTGGCGTATTACTACAAATGGGTATTGTGATATTTTCAGGCACGCTGTATGCCATGGCACTCGGTGCACCTCGTTGGCTTGGGGCAATCACACCCATCGGTGGTGGTTTACTGATCATCGGTTGGCTTGTGTTTGCCCTACAAATCGCCAAAACGACTCGCTTGGCTTAACAATTTAATAAAATTTAAACTATGAAACAAGTAACTTTAAACGGAAAACCAACCCAGTCGGATCATTCAACGGTATTTGAATTGCTAAATGCCCACGGTCTGACCCAAGGGCGATTTGCGGTGGAAATTGATGAGATGCTCGTACCAAAATCACGCTTGACGCTCACAGAGCTAAAAGATGGTATGAGTATTGAAGTTGTGCAAGCCGTTGGCGGTGGCTGATACACGCTGTATTTACACATTATATTGATACCAAATTTAATCTTCGCCAATCTAAAATACCAAAAAAATACCCAATGACGATCAAATGCCTGTTAGTAGTCGTCATTGGGTATTGTTACTATCGCACAGCCTACCCAATTTTGCAAGTATTTTTGTGATGATCTTGTACAAAGCCATCTCATATTACCTTGACAATCCAAACAAATCTCGATAAGTTAATCCAAAATAATTTGAAAAATTATCTGAAAAATCAAGGAAATGTTATGACCATTCGCATTGCTACGATTCAGCTAAATAGCCAAACTGACATTGATGCCAACCTAGGTATTATCAATAATGCCATCAAAGAAGCCGCTGCTTGTGATGCTAAATTTATCGTATTGCCCGAAAATGCTTGCGTTATGGGCCGTCAAAGTCAGCTTGCCACTCGCTATGATGAAATCTGCCAATTTTATCAATCGCTTGCCAAAACATATGGCGTTCATCTATTGGCAGGTACGCTACCTTGCCCAACTCGTCCTGATGGCAGTGATGTGCCTTGCGATCTTGTCAGACAAGTCAGCTTACTGATTGATGACCAAGGCAATATTAAAGCACGATATGATAAAATTCATCTATTTCGTGCAACTGTTGATGACAGCACAGGCAGCTATGATGAAGGTAAGACATTTGAGCATGGCAGCCGATTGGTCTGTGAGCCGTGCGTCATTCATGGGCAGACGATCAATGTTGGCATGATGATTTGCTTTGATGTCAGATTCCCTACCTTTGCTCAGCAGCTCAGACAAATGGGCGCGGACATCATCACTGTCCCAGCTGCGTTTACGCATCGCACAGGTCAGGCACATTGGCAAATGCTGCTACAGGCGCGTGCTTTGGATAGTCAATGTCTGATTATCGGTTCAGCCCAAGGCGGTATCCACCAAATCGGTAATAGCACACGCCAGACTTGGGGTCATTCCATGATTGTGAATGCACATGGTCAAATCATCGCAGACAGTGGTCGCACTGAGGTGGCAGACAACGGTTATTGTATTGCTTATGCTGATTATGACGCTGATAGGCAAGCTAAAATCCGTGCTGCCATGCCGATTTTTGACTGTCATCGCTTAGCATAGCATGACAGCCATATCACTGGATTGATGATGTTGTGTGATGGTACTGCGTGATGATTAATCTGCCCATGCCATTTTGAGTACTGAGGCGACCACCCATGGCGTCACCAGCACCGTGATAATACTGCCTGCCGCCAATAAAGCCAAGGTCGGTAAGCCATTTAACCCTGTTGCGTATAAATCTACTGCACCAGTTGCAAATATCAGCACAGGCAGTTGCATCGGTAATGCAATCAAAGGGACAAGAACTGCACCATTTTTCAAAGTTAAAGTCAAACTGCTCGCAATCGCAGACAATCCAAGCAAAATCGGAGAACCCACAAATATCGAAACCATCAATATTCCCGCTTCACCAAATGGCATCTCAAACAATACAATCACCAATAAGGATAAGATCGCTACCACGCCTGCACTAAACAGCCAATGCACCAAAAGCCGTGCCAAAACCCAAATAATTAAGGGTGATTTGGCAACGACCATTTGTGCCAATGTGCCGTTATCAAACTCGCTGCGGAATAAATCATCCACACCAATCACCAATGCCAGTAAAGCGGCAATCCACACCGCTGAAGGTGCCAATCTGAGTAAAAGTTGTGGTTCATTACCAATCGCCAAGGGAAACAGCGTAATAATCAATAAAAACAGCACCAAAGGATAAAGCCACTGAACTGTGCCTTGTCGTTTGATTTGCCATTCACGGGTAATCATGGTCAAAAAAGGGTCAGTCATCATAACGCAAATTCCGCCAAATTCAGCTGCCGATTTGTCGCTTTTGTCATCTGATGGCTGGTCATCAGTACAGCACCGCCTGCCTTTGCAAATGCCAAAATACATGCCTCAAGTCTTTGAACCATAGTAGTATCTAGTGCCGTCAGTGGCTCATCAAGTAGCCAAAATGACGCTTCATTTGGTGTCAAAACAAACAAGCGAGCCAATCCCACTCGGCGCATCTGACCTGCTGACAGCTGAACACTTGAGATATCTTGCAACCCCTCAAGTCCCACCTGCCATAATGCTTCATCAATCAATGCATCATCAGCATCCACACCATATAATGACAACAAAAATCGTAAATTTTGTGCGACAGTCAACGCTGCACTAATACCAAGCTGATGCGAGACATATACCATAGCACCAGCACACGCACAAGTACCATGAATGATGGGTAATAAACCTGCAATCTGGGACATAAGCGTTGTTTTACCCAAGCCATTTTCACCAATCAGATGACACACATCGCCCACCTCTAAGGTCAACTGCACCCCTTGGCACAGTACAAAATCACCACGCTGTACATCCAGTTGATCAATCGTAAGGATTGGCTTATTATCGGTATCAATGGGCTTGGTTACTGTTGTCATGGCATGATTGGTATCCGTGATGAAAATAAAATGATGGGTTTAACTGTGATATATAAATTAACCCCTAATTTTACCACAACCATATCAAATAAAGCTATGATAAACGCCATATCACCCAACCTATTAACACAGCTTTATCGCTTGATGGTCTATAAATATACCAAAGCAGACAGCCATTTTATGATACAATGGAATTTTATCCGCCAAGCGTACATCATGTCTAACAATCTGATTTGTTTGGTGATGGTTATGATATTTTGGCGGTTGGTGCGTGATTTTTATTCACATATCTGATTGGTTTTCATAAAAAATTAACACAGGTTTGCCTAAATTTTATATTGATAAAAATCTTGCCATATCAATCTATAAAAAGCCATCCAACGATTTACTTATTTAATAAATTTTTAATAAATTGCTAACTGTGATGAAACTGTTAAAAAAATTAAAATCATTACTCAAACGAGCAAATGCCAAACACTCAAATAAAAACGCACAGTCCATCACTGAGCATCAATCAGACACAAAGCAGCCCATCACCGATCATATCATCCAATACCTAAAGCGTCATGGCTGGCAATATGAAGCACGCTCAAACGATAGTGCGATAACGCCTCAAGTTCATCATCTGATTGTATTATTTAGTGATGCTAAATATCAATGGTCTTGTGTGTTTCGGATTAATGAAACAAGCCAGCTTGTTTCTATCTTTGGTATTTTGCCTAAAGTGGTGCCTGATAGTCATTTTGCGATGATGCTGATGGCGATCGCAACTGCAAATCTATCAATCCCTTTTGGGAGCATTGAACTTGACCCAACCGATGGCGAGGTACGCGCCAAAGTTAGCTTGGATGCTGAATTTACCCCATTAAGTGATAAAGCTTTGGGCGTGCATTTGCAAGGCGTGGCAAGTCTAACTGAACTTGCCCAAAGGCTGTATGATGATGTGCTGTATGAAACCGATCCCAGCCCCATCGCGACTGATTACTTACAGCACCCTACCGATGCTCACACCAAAGATCTTTTAGATCAATACTTTGAGCCAACCGATCAATATCAGTGATAGATTTATTGTATTTTTATATGTTGGTTAAGCCATGCTAAAAATTGCTTATTCGCCCCTATTTTGTCATCGTCTGCCAGCCTCTCACCGCTTTCCCATGGCAAAATACGACCTAATCCCCAAAAAACTGCTTACCGATGGCATCATCACGCCAGATAATTTATTCCACCCACAGCTTTTGTCCGAACAAGAAATCCTGACCACGCACACCGCTGATTATTGGCACAAATTAAAAACGGGCACACTAACGGACAAAGAGATTCGCAAAATCGGTCTGCCCATGTCCGCCAGTCTCATCAAGCGAGAACGCTACATTACGCATGCCACTTACGAATGTGCCTTGTACGCCAAAAAATATGGCATCTCTTTGTCGGTATCAGGTGGCACGCATCACGGATTTGCTGACCACGGTGAGGGATTTTGTGTGTTTAATGATGTGTGCGTGGCGAGCAATTTGCTCTTAGCACGAGGGCAAGCCAAACGCATTTTGAGCGTGGATTTGGATGTACATCAAGGCAATGGCAATGCCTCCATCATGGCAAATAACCCTGCTGTCTTTGTGTTTAGCATGCATGGCAAAAAGAATTATCCCTTTATCAAACCCCCATCTGACCTAGATATACAGCTTGATGATGGTACGGATGATGATGCGTATTTGGCGATACTGGGTGAGACTCTGCCCAAGATTATCCATGATTTTGACCCTGATATGATTTTTTATCAAGCAGGCGTGGATGTGCTGGCGACGGATAAACTGGGTAAATTATCGCTTAGCTTACAAGGCTGTTATGAGCGTGATAAATTGGTACTTAGCACCGCACACAAGGCGGGCATCCCTGTGGCGGTGGTTATGGGTGGGGGCTATTCACCTGACATTGAGACGGTGGTGGCGGCTCATTGTGGGGTGTTTGGGGTGGCCGTGGGGTTGATGACATCTTAAAGTGCCTTTACACCAAACTGATCTGCTTACGAATTTTTTGTTTAAATTCATATTTTGATTTGGGTGTAATTGCGTGATAACGCCTTTTTGATAATTCTAAAAATTCCAATTCTTTATCAATGCCGATAAATTGCCTACCCAAAATGGTTGCTGCAATGCCTGTGGTACCAGAACCTGCAAAAGGATCTAGTACCATGTTACCTTTTTGAGTGCTTGCCAAGATAATCCGAGATAATAACCCCAGAGGTTTTTGCGTTGGGTGTTTGCCCTGCTCTTTTTCCCATTTGCTTACGGCAGGCAACCGCCAAACATCTTTGGCTTGTTTATCACCATTTAATTTTTTCATCAAATCATAATCAAAATAATGTGGTATCTTAGAATGTTTTCTTGCCCAAATTATCTATTCACTTGAATAAGTAAAATAACGGCAAGAGAAATACGAAGTAATTTTTAATCAGAAACATCATCAAATTCCACCAAAACAAAATCACCCCAATCCAGTACAATATCTTCATTTTGATAGGATTCTTGTACGATACGAATGGCTTCATCAATGTTACTTGCTTGAATCTCAATAATTTTTGATAAAGTCTCTTGAAGTTGTATTTTATAGGTTTGCATATTTTACCTTTTTATATCGACCACGGGCAACGAATTCAATCAATCCTTTATCTCTTAAAATTTGCAATTGCTGTCTAATTTTATCTTTAATAAAGTTATTGTTTGGGTATTTTATTTTTAATATCTCTTCAAAATCATAAATATCTTTTAGGTTAAAAGTATCTTTTGAAATACTATCTATACACATCATTATGTCCAATATCCAACCTCTTGACTCTATATTCTTAGTGCGAATAAATAAGGTATTATTAAAATGTTCTTGCACCAAATTTTGATTAATTATTTGAGAATTTTTGACCAAAAAAATTTTACCAAAATCAACAACATTGGATATATCAATATTGCATCCAACCCAGCCTGCACGCCTTGCATTGGGCGACAAAGGCTTTCTTTTGATAATAATACTTGGAGTAAAAAATTGTTTTGGTATAATCAAAAAATCATTAACTCGCCACTGTTTATCATAAGTTAAGAAGAAAAAGTTTGGGCTGTTATTAGCGTTGATACGCTCTATCATCGTTGCATAAGCACCGTCTGTTATCACATTGGGCAAACGACCATTTTTACTTTTTAACTCAAATTCTTCGAGGCAATTCTGACAGTAAAAATCAGCAACAGGTCGATTGTTTTCAAATTCAGATAATGGCAGATTTCCGCATTTGGGACAATATGAGTTATTCAACACCCAATTTTCAGTTAAAACTCTTGCAATTTGAGCCTTACTACTGTATTCATTTGCTAAGTTTTTATCAAAATATAAATTCATCGTCTTTTACATGCCCTATACTCTCTTTATCTTTTTATAGCATCTACCCATATCCAATCTAATTGAATGTCATTTAACAAACATCACAATCCACTAAATTAAAATGACAGCCAAATAAAAATAATAAACCCAATACTTTGTTTATCTTTTAAAGATTAGAGCTAATGTGGGTAAACATTGATTAAATCGGCATTGTAATCATTGATGATAAGCTGTTTTAGACATGGCAAATCGGACAATGCCCATAAGGACACTGCCCCACCACCAACAAAAGGCTCTACCAAACAAAAATCTTGTGAATACACAAAATCAGGCAAGCGTTTTTGAATTTCACCAAGCAAAGAATTTTTGCCGCCCGCCCATTTTATAAAAGGTTTCATGACTTTTCTATCGTTTATCATAATAAGTTAAGCAAATAGATCAAAAGATGATCCATTTGCTGTTGTTAGGATCACAAATTCCCAAGCTGCCCCACCTGCTTCTCCACTTCCGCCAATTGCCCATTTAATTCTGCCAATTTCGCCTTTTCCGCTTGCACCACCTGAGCGGGGGCTTTGGCGATAAAGTTATCATTGGACAGCTTTTTACTGATTGCATCTGCTTGGGTTTGCAGTTTATCACGCACTTTATTTAGGCGGTTTAGCTCAGCGACCGGGTCAATCAAGCCTTTCATGGGAACAAGCACTTTCATTTGTCCAACCATGCCAGATGATGATAATGGCACCTCTTCGCCAGTGTTGACAATCGTTAAGCTGTCCACTTTGGCAAGGGTTTTAAATTGGCTGTCAATGCGTACAAGGCTTGCTTTTTGTTCATCGCTTGCCCCTTGAATCAGCACAGGCAGACGCACGGCATTGCCCAGTTTCATCTCGCCACGGATATTACGCACCGCACCGATAAGGCTTTGTAGCCATGCCATGTCGCTTTCGGCTTGTTCGTTGATTTTGCTGTCATCGCACTTGGGGTAGGCGCTTAGCATGATGCTCTCATCTGTTTTGCCCAGCAGTGGCGTGATGGTTTGCCAAATCTCTTCGGTGAGATAAGGCATGATGGGGTGGGTCATTTTCATTGCCATTTCAAGCACAAAGAGCAGCACATAACGGATTTGGGCTTTTCGCTCATCGCTGACTGTGCTGTCTTGTCCTGATGTGTTTAAGCTGGATTTGGTAAGCTCCACATACCAGTCGCAGTATTCATTCCAAATAAATTCATAAATGGATTGACTCATCAAATCAAAACGGTACTGGCTTATGTGCTTGTGAATGTCGTTGATGGTGGCGTTTAGACGGCTGATGATCCAATGTTCAGGCAACTGCCAAAGTTTGGGGTTGGCGGATTTATCAATGTTTTGGGGATTGCCATCTTTGTCAATGCAGTTCATGAGTACAAAGCGAGTGGCGTTCCAAATTTTATTACAAAAATTGCGATACCCTTCAATGCGTTTTAAGTCAAAGTTAATGTCTCGCCCTGTGCTGGCAAGTGATGCGTAGGTAAATCGCAGGGCATCTGTGCCAAAGGCTGGGATACCGTCAGGGAATTCTTGGCGGGTTTGTTTGGCGATGTTGTCCGCATCTTTTGGGTTCATCAGCCCTTGGGTGCGTTTATGGACGAGATTTTCCAAATCAATGCCATCAATTAAGTCAATGGGGTCAAGCACATTGCCTTTAGATTTGCTCATTTTTTGCCCTTGGCTGTCTCTGACCAGACCATGCACATAAACGGTCTTAAAGGGGACTTGGGGCTTGCCATCTTTGTCTTTGATAAAGTGCATGGTCATCATAATCATGCGAGCAACCCAAAAGAAAATGATGTCAAATCCTGTTACCAGTACGCTTGTTGGGTGAAAGGTTTGTAGGGCATCGCCATAATCATCAAAGCTGCTCTGACCTGTCCAGTCAAGCGTGCTAAATGTCCACAGAGCAGAGCTAAACCAAGTATCTAGCACATCATCATCTTGGCGAAGGGGGGTGTTGCCTAAGCTGTATTTGGCACGCACTTCGCTTTCATCACGCCCCACATACACATTGCCATTGTCATCATACCATGCAGGGATACGATGCCCCCACCAAAGCTGACGGCTGATGCACCAGTCTTGGATATCACGCATCCATGCCATGTACATGTTGGTGTATTGTTGTGGTACGAATTGAATGTCGCCATTTTGCACCGCCTCAATCGCTGGTTTGGCAAGGGTTTCAATCGCCACATACCATTGGTCGGTCAAAAGTGGTTCAACAATCACGCCAGAGCGGTCGCCACGGGGGGCTTTTAGGGTGTAGGGTTCAATTTTTTCAAGCCAGTTTTCGTTTTGGGCTTGTTCTATGAGTTTTTTACGAGCGGCAAAGCGGTCAAGACCGACATAGTCGGCAGGGGCACTGATGTGGTTAGAAATCGGCTCTCCCACTTTGGCAATCAAGTCAAATTCAGCTTTTACGCACGCATCTTCATCAAAAATATTAATGAGCGGTAATTCATGGCGTTTACCAAGTTCATGGTCGTTAAAGTCATGGGCTGGCGTGATTTTGACGCACCCTGTACCAAAATCCTTTTCTACATAATCGTCCGCCACGATAGGCACTTCACGCCCGCTGATGGGCAGGACGATGGTTTTACCAATCAAATGCTGGTAGCGTTCATCATCAGGGTGTACCGCCACCGCACTGTCGCCAAGCAGGGTTTCAGGGCGTGTGGTTGCCACCACCAGATAATTTTTGCCATCTTGGGTCATCAAACTTTGGTCGGCAAAATGATATCTAAAATGCCACAGACTGCCTTGCTCTTCTACGCTTTCTACTTCTAGGTCAGAAAGGGCGGTGTGCAGTTTTGGGTCCCAGTTTACCAAGCGTTTGCCACGATAAATCAAGCCCTCATCATAAAGCCGCACAAACACCTCTTTGACCGCCTGCGACAGACCGTCGTCCATGGTAAAGCGTTCACGAGACCAGTCCACGGACGACCCCAAACGGCGAATTTGGCGAGTGATGGTGTTACCTGACTGCTCTTTCCACGCCCAAACCTTGTCAATGAACTTCTCACGCCCCAAATCATGGCGGCTGATGCCTTGCAACCCAAGCTGACGCTCCACCACCATCTGTGTGGCAATGCCTGCGTGATCGGTACCGGGCTGCCAAAGCGTGTTATGACCCATCATGCGATGATAGCGAGTTAATGTGTCCATGATGGTGTTGTTAAAGCCATGCCCCATGTGCAGCGAACCTGTGACATTGGGCGGCGGCAAGGCGATGGAGAAGGCGTTTTGTTGATCGCTGATGGCAGGGTTTGATTGGGGTTTAAAATAGCCTTGTTGTTCCCAAATCTTGTACCATTTTTGTTCAATATTTGCTGGACTATAATTGGTTGATAAATTGTCTATGCTCATGGAATGGCTCTCTGATGATTTATAATAAAAAATGACATTTAATCAGCTATTTTACCGTAAATTCACCAGTTTGTGGGGATTTTCATGGGAGAATTTATCAGATGAAGAATTTATCAGATAGATGGTATTTATTTACCCAATGGTTTCACTGATATCATTTTAATTTATGACTTTTTATTAAACTATTATTATCGTATAATAAAATTAAAATAATTTTAAATCACTCAAAAATAATTAAAACGCCTGTACTGTGGTTTTATATTCACTTCTACAAATAAATAGGTATAAAAATGTCTGTGAAAATCGGCTTTAAACCCATGCCATTCATCATCGCCATTGCCCTTTCAGTGATGATTCTTTTAATTCCAACACCTGAGGGCGTGACTGACCAAGCTTGGAACTTACTTGCGTTATTTGTTGGCGTGATTGCTGCAATTATTGGTAAGGCAATGCCCATCGGTGCCTTATCAATACTGGCAATCACTTTGGTTGCTGTTACGGGGATCACAGTGGCTGATGGCGGCAATGCCAATGACGCCATGAAAGATGCGTTATCAAGCTTTGCCAATCCGCTGATTTGGCTGATTGGGGTATCTATCATGATTTCTCGTGGTTTGCTTAAGACGGGTTTGGGTGCGCGTATCGGTTATGTATTCATTGCCATCTTTGGTAAAAAAACCTTAGGTATTGGCTATAGCTTGGCTTTTAGCGAACTGATTTTAGCACCTGTTACGCCCAGTAATACCGCTCGTGGTGGTGCGATCATGCATCCGATTATGCGAGCAATTGCTGACAGTTTTGACTCATCACCAAGTAAAAACACTCAAGATACGATCGGTAAATACCTTGCTTTGGTTAATTATCACAGCAACCCCATCAGCTCAGCAATGTTCATCACCGCAACAGCACCAAACCCATTGGTGGTAAATCTCATCGCTGAAACTTTGGGCAGCGAGTTTCGCTTAAGCTGGAGTCAATGGGCGTGGGCGATGTTAATTCCAGGTTTGGTGGCATTTGCCTTGATGCCTTTGGTGCTGTACTTTGTCTCTCCACCCAAAATTAAAAATACACCCAATGCAGTCACATTTGCCAAAGAAAAATTGTCTGAAATGGGTGCAATGAGCCGAGATGAAATCATCATGTTGGCGATTTTTGCCGTTTTGTTATTGTGTTGGGCGGGTGTGCCAAATTTATTATTTAATTTCCCCATTAATGCTACCGCTACTGCCTTTATTGGCTTAAGCTTACTACTCTTATCAGGTGTGCTGACTTGGGAGGATGTGACTGCCGAAAAAGGTGCTTGGGATACGATCGTTTGGTTTGCAGCTTTGATTATGATGGCAACATTTTTAAATAAGCTTGGATTGATTGCATGGTTTTCATCCAGCCTTGAAACACACATCGCAAGTTTGGGCTTGGGCGGCTTATCGGCAGGTCTGTTATTACTTATCACATATATGTATGCGCACTATATGTTTGCCAGTACGACAGCTCACATTACCGCAATGTTTGGTGCATTTTTATCGGCAGGTGTTGCCTTGGGTGCGCCACCAATGCTATTTGCCTTGCTGATGGCGGCGGCATCAAGCATCATGATGACTTTGACGCACTATGCCACAGGCACCTCTCCTGTGATCTTTGGGTCAGGTTATACCACTTTGCCAGAATGGTGGAAAGCTGGCTTTGTGATGAGCGTGGTGAATATCATCGTGTTTATCCTGATTGGTGGTCTATGGTGGAAAGTGTTGGGTTATTGGTAAATCCGAATAAAAAAGCGGAGATTGATCCGCTTTTTTTATGGGAAATGAATGGCGTTTTAGACACCAAGATGCTATAAATAATCTGCTAAGATCTGATCAAATGTGCAATCACAGCATCGTATCCTATTTGGTAATTAGGATAGCTTAGCCAGCTGGTATTAATGTTTGCAATAATCCGTTTGCCACTTGGCGGAGTAAAGATGGGTGTGACAGATGGGTAATTCAGACTTTTTGCGATATACTCAAGTACCTCAAAGCTTGTTACAGGTGTGTTATCTGTCGCAAGGTACAACGACTTGGGACAATCACTCACCAAAATTTGATACAAGCAGTTCACCAAATCGCTATCCATGATGCGGTTGGTATAATGATGGCGTGGAATGCCAACCAAATGGGCTTGGCGTGCCTGCTCAATGAGCCTGATGCTATTTTTATGATAAATGCCACCAGCACGCACAATAATGGCACGCTTGCCAAAGGTTTGCCAAAGCAAGTCTTCGGCGTCTTTTAATATCTGAGCGGTATCAGTTATGGGTAATGCAGGCGTGGTCTCATCAATCCACTCACCTTGGTTTTGACCATAAACCGATGTTGATGACACAAATAACACCTGCTTAAGCTTTTGTTGCCACTCACACGACTGATTTGCCAAATCTACAATATGCTGACACACTGCCAAATAGCTTTTTTGATAATCCAAAGCCGACGCTCGCCCCATATTTGATGGCGTGATAATGATGGCAAGGTGCGTGGTATCTTTGACATCATCTAGGGTCAAAGTCTTGGCGTCTTTTTGTAAAAAATGAATATCTTCAGCCAAAGTGCCATAGTCATGCAAGCGTCTAGCCACGGTTTTGACAGTATGAGATTTTGCCAATCTGATTGCCAATGGCTTGCCGATATTACCTTGACCAATCATTAAATAATTTGCCATCTTAAAAATACCTTTGTACTGACAACATCGCTTGAGTTGCATAATCGCTGTTTAGTTTTTCACGCTGGGCAGTCAGACGCACAGCATGATAAGGTGCGATATCTGCTTGTATGCCAACACTCAAGGCAGGCTGAAAATAACCCGAGCGGTCACTTGGTGCATTATCAAAATGGTAATAATAAGGCAATGATAACTGCATTAAACCACGCAAATGCTCACCAGCATAATGAATACAGCCAATATCAGTACCAACTCTCAAGCGATAGCCCTGATTAACCCGCCCTATCTGCGTACCGCCACCTACCAATGTATAACAAGTTGTATTTGCAAGCTCGCCGCTATTTTGGCGAGACTGCCCAAAATTCCACGATTTGCCCGCCTTCATATCCACATCTAATACCAAATGATGGTGATTGGCTTTATTTGATGCATCAATCGTTCGTGTCAAACCTGTATGAAATACCATTGCCAAGCCCACACCTTTTTTAGCGGTTGCATTATTTTTGGCAGTATTGGCAGGATTTAGGCTACGCGTTGAAAAAATCGTTAAGTCTTCAAGCTTTAGCGTACTGCCATCAGTCATCAGCTTGGCTGACATCGCTTGTAAATCCAATAAGGGTCTAACGCCTTGAGGATTATCCAATAAATCTTGATAAGCACTATTTAATTGAATGCCGTAAACTGTGCGATCATTAAGCCGAGTATCTATACCTACGCCAAAACCAAACCGATGCACAGGTGTTGCATGGATAGGATTATTGCGATTTGGGATAAGGTGAGCAATATCAAAATTCTCGCCATTATTAAGCTTAGCTTGCCTAATGGTTGAGTTTGAAGGGATAAATTTTTGGTCTGTCACCATGCCTGCCTGACTTAAAATCGCTGCAATGCGTGAGGGAATGACAATATTACCAATATCAGCTTGTATATTCCCTTCAGGACGAACCACATCAATCAGTCTGACAATTTCGGTCGCACAATTATCATGCGTAAAAAAATACGGACGCTCCATCTTTTTAACCTCCCAAATATGACGGACAATCTGCGTCACTTCTTTGGGTGTTAAATTCAGACTAAATTGCCACAAATCTCGTTCGTCTTTGACCAAATAATCATCTGCCTTTTTTTGATAAGGCATAATTTCCATCACACCTGGATAACCTCCGATGATGGATTTGACTGTTGAGACGATGACGCCATCAGCTTTGTTGGGCTGTACGGTGTAATTAATCGCCGTGGCGGCTTTATCTTCATCTTGCCCATCATCGACACGCATCAGCACATGGGCAAAAGCAGAAGCAATATTATTGGGATGTTCTTCGGCAAAAATCAGCGACAAACGCTTGGCATTGAGTGTATTGGCAAAGGCATGAAAATCGCTACACTGCCTATCATCAACACCGCTATCAATATCTTGAGCTGCCAACGCTTGGGTTAAAAAGTGCGTCCGTGCAACAAAGCGGCATATCGCATCACCATCACCGCTTTGCATGGCGGATAATGTGGCAATCAGTTCAGCATGGGCATCATGATACCCGTTTTGTGCCAAAAAAAATTTAGGGTTATCGATACTGCTGTGATCATGCTCAACAGGCGTATCTTGAAATAATAACAGTCGCCGCCATGCCGCCGATTGACTGATACTTTGTAAGGCTTTATCGCTTAGCCCATAAGGATTTATCATCTGATCGGCTTTTGTATCAACAAAACCATCTTGTCTGCTAACAGCGTTTGGCTTGATTTGAGTGGTATCAGTGATGGCATTGGCAGCATAAGATGACAAACTCATCACAAATGGCAGTATAAAGATGCCCAAAGATATGGCACTAAATTTGGTGGTATGCTTCATGCTATCTTCCAAAATCTCAATCATACGGCTTATTGTAGCACAGCTTAATCCCAGCAATTAACTGTTTTTGAACTGTTTTTGAACTGTTTTTGAACTGTTTTTGAACTGTTTTTGACATCATAAATTATGCTAAAATAATTTTACCATCAGTCAAATCGGTCTATCTTATGTGTTCAGCTTTTGTGATACAACATGGAATCTTACAGGGTGCGACATTCATCAAATCTGCAAATTTTAATGCTCGTCCTGCTGACAAAACAGGTCTAATCACAGGCATTGTTATTCACAATATCAGCCTACCTCCTTCACAGTTTGGGCAAGTTAATGCCGATGGCGTACATCATGTAAAGGCTTTTTTTCAAAATCAGCTAAGCCCTAATGATCATGCATACTTTCAAGACATTCATACGCTCAAAGTATCTGCACATTTATTCATCGAACGCAATGGCAGCGTGACGCAATTTGTCAATTTTAATGATCGTGCGTGGCATGCAGGACAATCTGCCTATTTGGGTCGCCAAAACTGTAACGACTTTACCATTGGTATTGAACTTGAAGGGGCTGATGATATGCCCTTTGAAGCCGTCCAGTATCAAGTTCTTAGTCAAATCATTGTTGCTATTTATGATGCCTATCCTGCCACACGCCGCCATTTAATGGGGCATAGCGACATTGCTCCCCACCGAAAAACTGACCCAGGTAAGTATTTTGACTGGCAAAAACTGCGTGCTTTGGTCGCTCAAATGATGATTTAGACGCTTGTCAATTCAGCCAAGATCCTTTGAATTTATTAAATAAATCAAGTCATGATCGCTTGACATCTTAGCTTACAAAATTTTTATCACTTTTATTGATAAAGTATCCAAGAAAACTGAGCAAATTAGTGAAAAACCAAGTAAAATAACACATTTTTGATAAGTTTATATTAAGATGGCAAAATCTCGGCTCTTTCGCTCCACCGTCATTGTCAGTTCCATGACCATGCTTTCTCGTATTTTAGGTTTAATCAGAGACATGGTTTTGATGAGTGTTTTTGGTGCTGGTGGCTTGATGGATGCGTTTTTGATTGCCTTTAAAATCCCCAATTTTTTACGCCGTCTGTTTGCCGAAGGGGCATTTTCCCAAGCCTTTGTTCCTGTATTAACTGAGTACAAAGAAGCACGCACCTTAACTGAGGTGCGGCTGCTGATTGCCCGTGTCTCTGGCGTATTATCCTTGGTGCTGCTTGTATTGACGGTGGCGGTCATCTTTTTGGCACCTCAAGTGGTGTATTTATTTGCACCAGGTTTTGCCGATGACCCCCAAAAGTTTGACACTGCCGCCAAGCTGTTACGCTTGACTTTTCCTTATTTATTGTTTATCTCCATGACCGCATTTTTTGGTAGCATTTTACAAAGTTATGGAAGATTTGCAGCACCCGCCTTTGCTCCTGTATTACTAAATCTTTGTATGATTGGCGGTGCATTAATATTAGCACCGATGCTTGATAAGCCAATCATGGCATTAGGTTATGCCGTCGCCATTTCAGGTATTTTGCAGCTGCTCATACAGTTACCACAGCTTTGGCAACAAAAACTGCTTATCCCACCCAGTATCAGCTTTAAAGATGAAGGCGTTAGGCGTATTTTAAAGCTAATGCTGCCTGCCATTTTTGGGGTATCTGTCACCCAGATTAACTTATTATTAAGCACCGTATTTGCCTCATTAATGATTGCAGGTTCAGTATCATGGATGTATGCTGCCGAACGCTTAAGTGAGTTGCCATTAGGACTTATTGGCGTGGCAATTGGTACGGTGATTTTACCAAGTCTATCATCAAGTCGTGCCAAGTCAGATGATAAAAATTTTCGCCAAACGCTAGACTGGGCCGCCCGCTTAATTCTTGTCATCGGCATACCAGCCAGTCTTGCGATGTTTGTTTTATCAGATATCTTAATGGATGCTTTGTTTGTGCGTGGTCAATTTACCCACCAAGATGCCTTGATGAGCGGTATTGCTCTAAAATCTTTATCAGGTGGGATTTTAGGATTTATGCTCATTAAAATTTTTGCACCTGCATTTTTTGCAAATCAAGACACCAAAACGCCTGTTAAAATTGGCATCATTTCAGTATTTGCTAATATGATTTTTAGCGTCGTATTTATTGGGCTATTTTATTTAATGAAACTGCCGTTACATGGTGGATTGGCCTTGGCAACCACAGCAGCAAGTTTTGTTAATGCAGGTCTACTTTATGCCGTTTTACATCGCCGTGGTATCTATCGTTTTGGTGCTCACTGGAAAAAGATGATACGACAATTTTTGATTGCCAATCTTGCCATGGTAATCAGCTTGTCTGTCATTTTACCATTATATCCAATTGATGCGAATCACTGGCTAAAAATTGCCATCTTGCTGGGCATATGCGGTTTTGGGGCAATCATTTATGGCATCGCACTACTCATCACTGGCTTTCGCCCAAGTCAGCTTAAACATGGCTGAGCTGTCATGATACATTATGCCCTGCCGTACCATTGACATAAGCAATACAAAGCACACAAAAAAAATTACTTGTAACTTTTTAGAATTATCGTAAAATGTAACCATTAAGATGACGCACATATAAAATAGCCATTACAGCATATACCGCATTCATTCAATTACTCAAGTTCAATTTTTCAAGGAAAATAACCATGTCAACGCCTGTTAGTCAGCCTGTCGCTACTCAAATTGACCCTACCTTAGATTTAGAAAAAATCCGTTCTGAGTGCCAATCTTTGGCCAAATCTCGAGCTAAAGTCTCAGCAGGTGCTGCCGTCATTCCCTTACCATTTTTAGATGTTGCTGTTGATGTGGCAATGCTAACGAAGCTATTACCTGAAATTACCGAACGCTTTGGTCTAAAAGATAAAGCCAATTTAGACACCTCAACCGAAGAAGCACGCAAGCAAAATATCAAAGATCGCATTGTTTCTGTTGGTGGCTTGATTGCTGCTCGTGGCGTCGTTAATAAGACCATTCAAGGTTTTGGCGGACGCTTTATTGGTAAGCAAGTCAGTAAATTTATCCCATTGGGTGGCTCAATGGTGGCAGCATCGTTAGGCTATATGATTTTTAAAAAAATTGCTTTTGATCACATTGAAGAATGCTATAACATTGCCAAGCAATCTCAAAGCCAAGAGACAAATTCACAGGATGTTGATGCTTAATTGATATATCCAAGATATTCATTTTAGTTTATCTAAATGATTATAATTCGTATTATCAAAGCTCTAAGCGATATTTATTTGCAATCGCTTAGAGCTTTTGCTTATTTTGGAAATCTTTTTTCACTTTTGGCATAATAAATATCAGACTTTTATTTGAGAAAATCTCATAAACAGGCTAAAATAGTACTGATTTGGACAGCTGTCCATTTTGTGCTTTTTTGTTATTCTTTGATTTTATTATTCCTACGGGCAGCAATTCACCGCCCCAGCCAATCGCTAAGGTAAGAACATGACTTTTGTTGTAACTGATAACTGTATCCGCTGTAAATATACTGACTGTGTTGAAGTTTGTCCTGTTGATTGCTTTTATGAAGGTCCTAATTTTTTGGTCATCAATCCTGATGAATGTATTGATTGTGCTTTGTGTGAACCTGAATGCCCTGCCAATGCCATTTTCTCTGAAGATGAAGTTCCAAGCGGTCAAGAAGAATTTTTAAAAATTAATGAAGAGTTATCCGCTGTTTGGCCAAACATCACCGAGAAAAAAGATGCCCTACCTGACTATGAAAAATGGGATGGCGTTGAGGGCAAACTCCAATATTTAGAACGCTAAATCTACAATACCATTATTTAAAAATAATTCATAAAAAAGATGGCTTGTAAAAATATGACTGGTATCTCGTGTTAATACCGCACTTTATCATCATAGAGTTTATGCTCATAAGACGCACAACATCAGTATTTATAATCATAAGCAATGATTTAATCAAATTTTATCAAGGCGATTTATGAACTTTTGGTTATTATTTTGGCATATTTTGGGTGCCTGTATTTGGGTTGGTGGCCATTTGTATCTGTGTCTGTGCATATTACCCAAGGCTGTGCGTCATCAGGACAGCCAACCCATCTTAAACTTTGAAAATAGTTTTGAAAAATTGGGCATGACTGCTTTGGTTGTGCAGGTCTTGACGGGCTTTTATATGGCACACAAATATTTGCCCAGCTTTGGCATGCTCACTGATTATCATAACCAAATTTCAGTACTGATTAGCATGAAAATCACATGGCTAATATTCACGATACTGACGGCTTTATCCGCTCAACTTATCGTCATTCCAAGATTAAAAAAAGACTTGGGTAATGCTAAGCTACGCCATATATTTGCTGGACATATTATCTTGGTCACAGTATTGGGGCTGGCATTTATGACAACTGGGGTATTATTTCGGACAGGATTTTAATATAAGCCGATGATTGTTAAGAATAGAGCTGATGGTGCTGCAGATAACTCGTTATCATACCAAATTTTGTTTTAGTCGCTTGTTAAATCAGTTAGCACAATCGTTAATCAATGCTTTAAAATAAGTCAGGCTTATCACGATAAAATATTATGATGAATATGCGTTTACCAACCTTGCCCATGATATTAAAATCATCATTGGCGATATTTAAATATCTGATATTATTTTTCATCATTTATCTGTTGATTAATTGGTTGCGTCAGCCTATCATGCCCGTTAAGCCAAATTTACAATTCACAGATTATCAAGGCACTCCCATTGACATTGCTACCATCAGCCAAAAATCACCTGTTTTGGTATATTTTTGGGGAAGCTGGTGTCATGTGTGTACCATCACCTCACCTAAAGTCAATCAACTACACCAAGATGGTTATTCTGTCGTCAGTATCGCTGTCAAATCAGGCGATGATGCACAACTTGGTCAATATCTACAAAGACATCAATATCATTTTACGACGATTAATGATACTGATGGGCAAATATTTGCCAACTGGCAAGGACAAGTGACGCCATCGTTTGTTATTTTATATCAAGGAAAAATGACTCAAGGTATGGCAGGTATTTCGCCATTGTGGATGCTAAAGTTACGCTTAGTATTACATCATTATCTACCCATATAAAGTTAGCATGTTGTATCCAAACGGCAGGCATCATATGCCATTTTAATGCCTTGAATCATAGATGGATAAGCATTCAGGCCATGTGATTGACCCAAATTAAAATGAAAGTCAACTTTAGCATTTGGTAGATTATCTTTTAAAAATAGCATGGTTTGATAAGCATCACTGCCTTGTAAATCGGTCGTAGGTGCATTTGGGTTATGACGCTTGGCATTTAACTCTTGCTCACCTAGCGTGATGATGACATTAGCAACATTAGATGCGGGCATAAAGCCTGCTTTATATTCATAAATGCTTTTATCATTCCACCAAATTGATGGGCTGGCAATGAGATAATGATCAAATCCATCGCCATGATTGAGCAATGAATATAGCCCAAATAACCCACCATATGAATGCCCAATCAGTGTACGATGCCGTGAGTTGATGCCAAATTCATCATCTAATATCGGCGTCAGCTCCTGTGTGATGAATTGATAAAGCATTTTCGCCCCACCAAATTTCACCTGCTCACCATTTGGTGCAGGATAGCTGGCAGCAGGCGGTGTATAATCATGCGTACGATTAAAGACATCGAGTCTACGCCCTGTATTATAGCCAATACCCACCACAAGCAAAGATTTTGGATTGGTTTCACTGGGTCTACCCTGTAGCATTTGGGCAATGGACACACTTGGCGAAAAAAACGCATTGCCATCAAGCACATAAACCACTGCATAGCCATTTTTAGGTTGATTGCCAATTTTTGCTACTTGGATCAGATAATCTTTATGAGTAAAATTTGAATGAATGACTTTTTCATAGCTATTTGATATGCTTACAGGTTGCCAGTCATCAGATTGATACATTGTGTTAGATAAAGTAGCACAACCCATTAGCATCACCGTCATCATCATAAAACAGGCTTTATAACAGCTTATTTGCATAAATTTTTTCATCATTTTTATGAATATTTTTATGAATATTTTTATGAATATTTTTATGAATATTTTTATAAATACAATAACATTAGCCCACAGTTAAAATTGGTATTTTAAGCCAGCAAAGTAAGTACGCCCCGGCTCATTATAAGTCTGACCAATGTTGTGATCACGCAACTTTTGCTTATCAAATATATTATTGATGCCGATACGAGCAGTCAAAGCATCATTAAATCGGTAGCCTGTGTTGATTGACGCAATATGATAACCCTTAGCATTTTTATTATGCAAAAGTCCATCGCCCATTCGGTTTTCAATGACATTTTCTGCCACTTGGCGTGCCTTTTGACGACCATATTTGGTCAAGGTGAAATTCATATCCCAGTCATCAGTAATTTGATAATCAATGATTGAGTTATAGGTATAATTCGGTATCAGTGATAAAGGATTGCCCGTACGCAGGTCCACCGATTTTATCATACGGGTAATGTTATTTGTCCAACGAATATCCCCCCAATGCAGAACCAAACTGCCCTCAATGCCTTCAACTTTTGCTTTTGGAATATTTTCCCATTTTAGTAAATTATAAGTCATATTGGTTGTTCTACCATTATTTGCCGCATAAGGTAGGGTAACTGTATTAAGTATATTTGTGCCAGCAGCAATCTTATTTTTATAATCATTATGAAAATAAGTCAAATGAGCATGAACCACATCTTTGTGATATTGTATGCCAAGTTCGGTATTTAGTGATGTTTCAGGTTTTAGCTTTTCATTACCTTGCAATACGCACCATTGACCCGTTGGCACAAGACCAATCGGGCAACCACCGCCACGAGTACCCAATAAATAACCTTCGGTATTTTGGTACAGATTTGGTATTTTATAAGCTTGGGCTATGCCAGCTTTTAGCGTCCAACGATCATCAAGATGATGCGTTAGGTTTAAAGCAGGGCTAAAGTTACCGCCAGATTTATCATGATGGTCATAACGACCTGCCAAAACTAAGTTGGTTTTATCGCTCAATGACAGATTATTTTCAGCATAAATGGATAGGATTTCAGATTTTGACTGGCTTCTGTCACCAGTAACAAATGCAGCTGAATAGATCGCCTTTGGGTCTGTGCCTGTTGCTGTGCCTTCGTCCATATTTGCTTTATCAATCAGCTCATCATGCGTATATTCTGCACCAACCGTCAATTTTTGGGGTACTTTGATTTGTAAAGGTATATTGACCTCACCATGTATACGCCGTGTATTTAATTTGGTATCTTCAAAATAAGAAGCTCTATGGTCAATGACGCCTTCTAGTCCACCTGCCAAACCTTCATTCAAACGAGTATTTTTGGTTTTGTTGTTTTGTAAAGTCAACTTACCATCACCCCAATCATATGTGCCATCATATACCAAAGAATGTGCATAACGACGCATGATATTTGTCTGTTTACCAATCAGACTATTAAGATGAGCATTGCTTACTTTGGTTCTATCGCTAGTATCATGGTTGGAGGCATCATGATTGGAATACTGTGTATCACCTGCATACAAGTTGCCTTGACGACCATAAGCAGCATCAAAACTCAAGGCATGATTGGGGGTAATTTGATAATTTAAATGCACGCCCAAATCTTGATTTTTTACACCCTCACGCCCTGCTGCACGAGCTAAATATCTGTCGCCTCTGGCATTATAATAGGGTACAAGAGGATTAATATCCACATCATCCATATCGGTCTTATTATAACTGCCATAGATGCGAAAGCCCAATTTATCATCTATTATAGGGCCGCTTAAACTGGCACTAATACGATGTGAGGCACCTTGTTTATCATTTTTTGGGTGCTCCATATGAACTTGTACCGAACCTTGATTTTCATGAGTAATTTTTTTGGTGATAATATTCACCACACCGCCCATAGCACCACTACCATAACGAGCACTGGCAGGCCCACGCAATACCTCAATAGACTCAATGGCCTCACTGCGAATCACCACGAGTGTCTCTCTCACCACGCCAAGCATAACGGACACTATTTCTAGAAGTGACGGGCTTACCATCAATTAAAATCAGCGTATTTTCAGGACCCATGCCACGAATATCAATTTGGCGATTATTACCTCGTTGGCCCGTTGCGGAGTTGCCTGTCAAATTTACGCCCGGCATCTTACGAACAATTTCAGAGATATCAGATTTGACAGGCATTCGTTCCAAATCATGCTTAGAAATCCGAGACGCCCCCAAAGACTGCTTAACCTGAGCTTCGGCAGTGATGACGACCGCATCAAGCGTAACAGATGGCAAATCATCATCTGACTTTTGAGCCATCGCTGGTGTGCTTAACATGATTAATAAACATAAAGTTAGATATTTTGGCTGAAAATGTCTCATAGAAGTTACCCTATTTTGGGTTTTGGGTTTTGGGTTTTGGGTTTTGGGTTTTGGTAGTATAATCTCAAATTATTCTAATGTAAATAATTATCATTATTATATATTATAAATTATCAATAATACACAAAAAAATCCAGTCTCAAGAACTGGATTTTTAATTAACTAATTCGGCTACCAAATATCAGATTTGACTTTTTGTTTTAGTTTGGGGTAGTTGTCAAGCTTAAAAATAGGATAAGCGATGCCTGATTTGAGTTGTGATTGATAATCATGAATCAGTACAAAGACATATCTTGACAATAATAAAATGGCAATCAAGTTAATAAATGCCATTGTCCCCATGGTCAAATCACCCATGTCCCAAACAACATCAACTTTTACGACTGCACCAAAGTACACAAATCCTAATACCAACAAGCGAAATAGTGTCAAAACTTTTGTATTATTTTTTAAAAATTGCATATTAGACTCAGCATAAGCATAATTACCAATGATGGTTGAGAATGCAAAAATAAATAAAATAATGGCTAAAAAATACTGACCCCAGCTACCCACATGACTTTCAAGCGCCGCTTGTGTCAACTGAATGCCAGATAAATTGGCTGCATTTTCAGGCATTTGTGCCAATAAAATGATAAATGCGGTACACGAACAAACAATTAAAGTATCCACAAATACCCCAAACATCTGAATCATGCCTTGGTCTAATGGATGTCTGACACTGGCAGCAGCGGCGGCATTGGGCGCAGAACCTTGACCTGCTTCGTTTGAGTATAAACCTCGTTTAATGCCCTGCATCATCGCAACAGATACCATGGAGCCAAATAGTCCGCCACCTACTGCCTCAAAAATAAATGCTTTTTCAAAAATCAGTGCAATGATTGACGGTATGGCGGTTATGTTCATCAAGATAATGGTTAAAGCCACCAAAATATAAATCAATGCCATGATCGGTACAACCATTTCGGCAATCTTTGCCACACGGCGAATGCCACCAAAAATAATCGGTGCGGTCAAAATCACCAACAACGCCCCAATCATGTGCTTATAACTTTGCCATTGATTTTGGCAGATGGCATCTTCTGCCACACAGCCTGATGCTGATTGTATGGCAAGTGTGATGGTATTAGATTGAATGGATTGATAAACAAAACCAAAACACACAATCAATGCCAAGGCAAACAAAAACCCAAGCCATTTTTGACCAAGACCTTGTTCAATATAATACGCAGGCCCACCTCTGAACTGACCTGTTGTGGCATCACGCACCTTAAATAGCTGTGCTAGGCTTGACTCTGCCAATGCTGAACACATACCGATCAAGGCAATCAGCCACATCCAAAATACCGCACCAGCGCCGCCAATACTAATAGCAATTGCCACGCCTGCAACATTGCCCACGCCCACACGGCTTGCAAGCCCTGTTACAAATGCCTGAAAGCCTGAAATGCCTGCATCATCATGCTGATTGCGACTACCAAGCATGGATTTGATACTACGACCAAATAAACGAAACTGTGCCACGCCTGAAAAAAGCGTAAAAAATAGCCCAATACCAATCAGCATCCAAATCAGTATGTCCCAAAGCGGTGTGCTGATGGTTGTTACAACACAATGTAACCCATCAACAAATCCAGACTTAGCCAAACAAGATATCGGATTATCGTACATAATTTTTCAATCCAAAAAAAAGATGGCAGAAACGCCATCCGTTGTTTTATAACCATGCTTTGAATTTGCCTTACTTGGCAAATGTCAGGATTATATAACAAATTTTCTCATAAATCACGAAAATTTTACTTCATGTAAACTTAGTGTAAACTTTTTTAAACCGCTGATTTGCCATTATTAAACTTTCGAAGACTTAAAAACCAATGTAAAATAATTGCCGCAAAAGTCGCTGTCCCAATACCGCCAAGATTAAAATTTCCAACCATCAAACCAAAATCACCCGTACCCAAAATGATGGTAATGGCGGCAACCATAAGATTTTTGTTATTGGCAAAATTAACTTTATTATCAATCCAAATCTTAGCACCAGCAATGGCAATCAAACCAAATACCACAATGGACGCCCCTGTCAAAACAGGGCTAGGAATGGTCTGAATCATTGCACCAAATTTGGGAGAAAATCCCAAAATCATGGCAAAGATGCCTGCCAGTACAAAAATGAGTGTTGAATAGACACGAGTTACCGCCATTACACCGATATTTTCGCCATAAGTGGTCATGCCTGTACCGCCCACACTTGCTGATAATGCTGTTGCTACGCCATCAGCCACAAATGCCCTGCCAAGATACGGCGTTAAATTTTCCCCCGTCATCGCACTCACCGCTTTGATATGACCAAGATTTTCAGCCACCAAAATAAATGCAACTGGCGCAATGATTAATAAGGCATTGGTATCAAAAGTTGGGCGACTAAAATTTGGCAATCCAAACCAATCAGCCTCAGCAATTAAAGCAAAATTAATCGGCTCACCTAAACCCAAAATATTGGTCGCTATCGCATAAATTGCATATGCCATCGCCAAACCTATCAGGAGTAACAAACGCTGTAAAAATCCATGTGCAAAAACCGCAATCATACCCATGCATAACACGGTTATCAATGCCATCCATAAATCAAACGGCTTGCCTTGTACACCGCTGACGGTAATTGGGGCTAAGTTTAAGCCAATAATCATCACCACCGCACCTGTAACAACGGGCGGCATGAGTTTTTCAATCCATTGTGTGCCTGTTGCCATCACAATAAAACCAATGACAGCATACAAAACACCACAAGCGATGATACCACCTAACGCCACTGATAGATTTGGATTAGCACCGCTACCTGTGGCATGTGCTGTTGCTGCTGCCACCACACCAATAAAAGCAAAACTTGAACCCAAATAACTCGGAACACGCCCGCCTGTCATCACAAAAAATAAAATGGTACAAATCCCGCTCATCATAATCGCAAGATTGGCATCAAATCCCATCAATAAAGGTGCCAGCACCGTTGCCCCAAACATCGCCAAGACATGTTGCAATCCCAACATGATACTCTGCCCAACTGGCAAATATTCATTCGTTGCCACAGGTTGTGTGTTCATATCACCTGTATAAGGTTGCCATTTTGGGAACCAGCTCATACGCACTCCAAATCACTCAAAAACAATGTTAATATTGTACTATACTTAGCATGATAAAAAACTTAGCATGATAAAAAGTATCAAAACTTTTTTAGTCTCTAAAAAATGAAGCCGATTGTAAATATCACATTGATGTAACTTTTTGAGATGATAAAGCGTTGTTATTTATGCTCTGTATTTATGCTCTGTATTTGATAATATTCTATTTGCCCCCACCAAATACTTTGTAACTTTCTTAATTTTGTCTTATAATAGGCAGTTTACTAAATTTAGCCAAAAGCGAGATACGCCATGACTGAGTCCATTGACTACAAGAACACCCTAAATCTTGCCGGTACTACTTTTGCCATGCGAGGAGACCTTGCTAAGCGTGAGCCACTTTGGTTGGAACAATGGGAAAAAGACGATGTTTATGGGCAGATTCGTCAGGCTCGCCAAGGCCGCAAAACCTATATTCTACATGACGGCCCCCCTTATGCTAATGGGCAAATTCACTTAGGTCATGTGGTCAATAAAGTCCTAAAAGATATTATCATCAAGTATAAAACCTTGGATGGTTATGACGCCCCTTATGTCCCTGGTTGGGACTGCCATGGTCTGCCCATTGAGCAAAAAGTAGAGCAAAAAATTGGTAAAGTCGGACAAAAGGTCAATGCAACAAAGTTTCGTGAAGCGTGCCGAGAGTATGCCAAAAGTCAGGTGCAACTACAAATGGCAGATTTTAAACGCTTGGGCGTGCTTGGCGATTGGGACAACCCTTATTTGACCATGAATTACCAACAAGAAGCCAATATCGTGCGAGCACTTGGTAAGATTTATGACAACGGTCATATCGTGCGTGGCATGAAACCTGTCAACTGGTGCTTAGATTGTGGTTCTGCCTTAGCTGAGGCGGAGGTAGAATACCAAGACAAAAGCTCAGATGCCATCTATGTTGGCTTTGATATTGTCAACCGTGAAAACCTATCTACCACCGCCAATATCAGTGGCACACTTCAAGCCGTCATTTGGACAACGACCCCATGGACACTGCCTGCCAACCAAGCAATCTCGGTACATGGCGACTTTGACTATGCCGTCATTAAGGGCAAAAAAACCCCCATCTTTGCACTGCCAAGCCAAATTGACAGTAAAAATTTTACCCTAAGAACCCTAACCAAAGCCGACAAGCAGGCACTACAAGCGTGTGCGTCCGACCCTGCCATTTGGCAATTTATGCCAACCAAACGACACCTGCCAGAGGTGTTTGAACCATTTTTTGAACAAGCAGTAAAAGATAAAGCCTATGCCATTATTGATAAGCGAACTGGCAATATCATCGGCACAACCCGCTTTTGTCATGACAACGCCAAAGATGATACCATCGGTATTGGTTTTACCTTCATCACACCCGAATTTTGGGGCAAAGGGGCAAATGATGAGATTAAACACACCTTATTAAACCACGCCTTTAAATACAGAAATGCCGTCTGTTTTCAAATACATGAAGGCAATGACCGCTCCAAAAAGGCGGTAGAAAAATTGGGGGCAACTCATCAAAAAGATGTGGAAAATGACCTTGGTAAAATGTGGGTCTATACCATCACAAACCCAAACACCATCAATCACACCGCCCATTTTATCGTAGCAAATGATTTGGTGGCGGATTTTAGCAAAAATGTGGCACTTGATGATGTTGAGACAATCACAACCATCAAAGGGGCGGATTTGACTGTCTTAAACGCCCAACACCCCCTTATCAGCGAACGCCAAGTACCCATCATCACAGGCGAGCATGTTACCGCTGACAGTGGTACAGGGTTGGTGCATACCGCTCCTGCTCATGGTGTGGACGACTATATTGTGGGCAACAAATACAATTTGCCTGTTGAAAACCCTGTCAGTGATACAGGCGTGTATTTGGACAATGCCAAGGTTTTTGTGGGTGAGCACATCTATAAAGCACAGCCTAAGATTATCGAGACTTTGCAGTCAAGCGGACACTTGCTTGACCACAAAAAAATCCGCCACAGTTATCCACACTGCTGGCGACACAAAACCCCCATCATTTTTCGTGCCACACCCCAGTGGTTCATCAGCATGGAACAAAATGGGCTTCGCCAAAAAGCCCTAGACGACATCAAAAATATCACATGGACACCAGCATGGGGCCAAAACCGCATTGAAGCCATGGTTGATGGTCGCCCTGACTGGTGCATCTCACGCCAACGCACATGGGGCGTACCGATTGCCTTTTTTATCCACAAAGAAACAAACCAGTTGCACCCACGCACCTCCGAGCTTATTGAAAAAGCCGCCCAAATCATTGAACAAGGTGGTGTTGAAGCATGGTTTGACGCTGATATTAGCGACTTTTTGGGTGATGAGAGCGGTGAGTATTATAAAGTAACCGACACACTGGATGTGTGGTTTGATTCAGGTGCAACCAATTTTGCTGTCTTAAATCACCGCAAAGAGCTATCCAATCCTGCTGATTTATATTTAGAAGGCTCAGATCAGCATCGTGGTTGGTTTCAGTCATCTTTACTGGTCAGTGAAGCCATTTATGGTCGCCCGCCTTATAAACAAGTTTTAACGCATGGTTTTACTGTTGATGCCAAAGGTCATAAATTATCCAAATCCAAAGGCAATACCAAAGGTTTTGAGCCATCAGATATTGCCAATAAAATGGGTGTAGATATTTTGCGTCTGTGGGTAGGTTCTTCAGATTATCGCTATGAGATGGCTGTATCCAAAGAAGGCTTTGACCGTACAACCGATATGTATCGCCGCATTCGTAATACCATTCGGTTTTTACTTGCCAATACGGATGACTTTGACCCCAAAACCGATATGGTATCAACAGATAAACTCATCAGTTTGGATAAATATATCTTATATCGCACCAAACATATCCAAAAAGAGATTATCCAAGCTTATCATAATATGGATTTTCATCAAGTTTGCCAAACAGTTATGGGATTTTGTTCCCAAGATTTGGGCGGATTTTATCTTGATATCATCAAAGACCGCACTTATACCACCAAAGCAGATGGTCTGCCACGGCGTTCAGCTCAAACGACTTTATATCACATTGCCCATGCTTTATTGCGTTGGATTGCCCCTGTTTTATCATTTACCGCCCAAGAAGCTTGGCAGGTTTTAAAAGGTACACAAGGCTATATTTTTACCGCTGAATGGTATCAGCTGCCAGACTTTCAGATGAATGACATCAGCCACGAAGATTGGGATCAAGTTGCCTTAATCAAAGATACGGTAAATAAGTCCATCGAGCAAGCACGCAGTGATAAAATTGTCAGCAGCAACCTGACCGCCAAAGTAACCATTACCGCCCCACAAGATATCGCTGATATCTTAAATAAATTTGGTGATGAACTACGCTTTGTGTTCATCACCTCTGATGCAACCGTTAAATCTGGTGAGACGCTGTCTACAACCATCACGCCTGCTGATGGCACAAAATGCGTCCGCTGCTGGCATGTTCGTACTGATGTTGGTACACACGCCAAGCATCCTGAGATTTGTGGTCGTTGTGTGCAGAATTTAGATGATGGGGAGATGCGTTTGTATGCCTAATCATTTGCTTTTAAATACCAAGCAGGTCATGGGCTATTATCTCATTGCTATCGTGGTCTTAGTCACCGATCAGATGACCAAATTTTATTTTAAAAGCACCTTTCAGCTTGGTGAGAGTGTTGAGGTCATTTCGCCCATCCTAAATTGGACTTTGGCACATAATTATGGGGCAGCGTTTAGTTTTTTGGCAGATCAAAATGGCTGGCAAAAATGGTTTTTTGCGATTTTAGGCTTGATCGTCTCAGGCTTTATCATCATTTATCTAAAAAACGCACCAAAAACTGCCAACATCTTAAACTTAGGCTTATCATTGGTATTAGGTGGTGCGATTGGTAATGTCATTGACCGTATTTTACATAATCATGTGGTGGATTTTATCCATGTGCATTATGCTGATGTGTGGCATTATCCAATTTTTAATATTGCAGATATTGGTATTTGTGCTGGGATGGCAATGATTATTTATGATATGCTATTTTTAGAAAAAAAACGGCGATCTGCTTAAACTGCCCATCAGCCACCGCCCATCAAAATGGTCAAAAAATTCAATCAAAATGAGCAGATTTTTGACCATTTTGCCATCAGATTTAAAAGACCCAGCACCAATCAAATCGCAATTTTTCAAGTTTTAGGTATCTTTACTGATCAACTGTGCTAAAATAACCACAAAAAGTCATCAATCCCAAAATCCAATTCACCAATTTAATACCATCTCATGAATACACCCATTTTACCCAGTGAAGAAGTTCGCATCACCCATCAAAGCACCGTCAGTTTACATTTTGAGGTCAGTTTGATGAACGGTGAGGTGATTGACTCAACTTTTCATCGCCACGAACCTGTCACACTCACCATCGGTGATGAAAGTTTATTGGCAGGATTTGAAAAAGTCTTAATCAACCTAAAAGCTGGTGATACACGCACCGCCACCTTGCCAGCCGATGATGCCTTTGGACAATGGAATCCTGAAAATGTACAAACTTTTACTCGGGCACAATTTGCCCTATCCGAACCCAATCCTGTGGTTGGCATGATGATGGAATTTGCCGATAAAGGTCAAAATTCACTGGTTGGCGTCATAAGCGTGGTAACTGATGATGAGGTTTTGGTTGATTTTAATCATCCTTTGGCAGGTCAAGATGTGTTATTTAAAGTGCAAATCTTTAAGGTTACTCCGCCCAATCAGGTTGGTTTTCAATTAAGGTCCAGTTAGGCGATGGTGTTTATCGTTAATTTGTCATTTAATTTGTCATTAAAATCAATGCTTAACTCAATTTAGTTAATCAAAATTAATTACATCAAGATTAATTACATAAATACATTGAATAAATTAGGAAAACCGTTGTGTCTGATTATGAACAAACAGCGCCGTATCTTAATCCAAGTTCCGTTGGCATTGTCCAGCCACAGACGCTTATTTTTGATGAGCCTTTAACATTAGAATGCCAGCAGGTTTTGCCTGCTTTTGAGCTTGTCATTGAAACTTATGGTACGCTTAATACAGATAAATCCAATGCCATCTTAATTTGCCATGCCTTATCAGGCAGCCATCATGCTGCAGGTTATCATTCTGCTGATGATACCAAGGCTGGCTGGTGGGATAATCTTATTGGCAATGGTAAAGCGATTGATACCAGCAAATTTTTTGTAGTTTGTTTAAATAATATTGGCTCCTGCCACGGTTCAACAGGCCCTACCACCATCAATCCCAAAACAGGTAAAATCTATGGTGCAGATTTTCCCTTGATTACGATCAAAGATTGGGTCAAAACCCAAGTTATGCTCTCTGATCGCCTAGGAATCAAAAAATGGCATGCGATCGTGGGGGGTTCAATGGGCGGCATGCAGGCACTGCAATGGTCGGTTGATTATCCTGATAGATTATCTCGCTGTGTGATCATCGCCAGTACGCCCAAATTATCCGCCCAAAATATTGCCTTTAATGAAGTTGCTCGCCAGTCAATCTTATCAGATCCTGACTTTCATGATGGCTGGTATTTAGAGCATGGCACTTATCCACGGCGTGGTTTAATATTAGCTCGTATGGTTGGGCATATCACTTATATTACCGAAGATGCCATGAAAGCCAAATTTGGACGAGATTTAAAATCTGGTCGGTTTATGTATGGCTATGATGTTGAGTTTCAGGTAGAAAGCTATTTACGCTATCAAGGTGAACGCTTTAGCCAAAACTTTGATGCCAATACTTATCTTTTAATGACCAAAGCATTAGATTATTTTGATCCGACTCGTGACTATGCACCTGATGGTCTGTCTGATGAAGATGCCCTAAAGCTGACCTTGTCTCGCACTCATTGCCAATTTTTGGTAATATCTTTTACCACAGACTGGCGATTTAGCCCCGAACGCTCGGTTGAGTTGGTCGATGCTTTAATGGCTAATGCCAAGCCAGTCAGCTTTGTGAATGTCGATGCCCCACATGGTCATGATTCTTTTTTATTTGATATTCCTCGTTATCGTGATGCTCTTAAAGGTTTTTTACAGGCCAAATAAAGCATAATTTTAATATGTTAGCAAAAATTTTCATCAAATCCATATAGGTATTTTATGCGTATTGACCACCAACTCGTTGAGCAATGGATAGAACCTAATAGCCGTGTACTGGATTTGGGGTGCGGTGATGGAACGCTGCTTGAACATCTTCAAAGACAGCTAGGCGTCACAGGTTATGGGCTTGAAATTGATGAATATAAAATCAATCAGGCCATCGCCAAAGGTTTAAATATCATTGAACAAAATCTCAATGATGGCTTGGCACGCTTTGCTGATAATAGCTTTGATACGGTCGTGATGGCTCGTGCATTACAGGCAGTCAAGTCTCCAGATCAGCTATTGATTGACATGCTCAGAGTCGCCAAAGAAGGTATTGTCACTTTTCCAAATTTTGCCTATTGGCAAAACCGTATGTATTTGGGTATCAAGGGTATGATGCCGATATCAGACACGCTACCCTATGAATGGTATAACACCCCCAATATTCATCTGTGTACTTTTAAGGATTTTGAACAATTATGCGATAAAAATAACATTCGCATTCTAGACACCGTTGCCATTAGCGATAAGCCAAATCCAAAATTACCCCCAGTGCTATTAAATCATATGGTTAAGCGTATTCCAAATCTACTGGCAGATGTTGCAGTTTATCATATTGCCAAGTACTAAGGTTTGATGACTGTTGAGAAAGTACATTGACTTAGCAATATGAATTGATGATATTATGTAACTTTCTGTTACCCTTTGTTTACTGATATGATGATATAAATACATTATACTAAGTGATTGAATTCATTCATAATATGCCATGCCGTAGACCGTATAAATATCATTGAATATCATATATAAAAGGCATGGATGTATGATTTGGTTCTTTATCTGTCAATACTTCCAACGGTCAGCATCATATAACTTTGGAAGATTTTGCAAAGCTTTCACACACCAAAGGACATCGCCATGAAACTGCTTAAAATCACTTTATTTGCCAGCATATTGGGCAGTGCTACCTTCAGTCATTCTCTATCTGCCATTGCCAACACTCGCTTTGAAACAGTTGATATCACAACCTTGACCAATCAGGCCGCTCGTGGTGATTATCATGCCCAGTTTTTTCTTGCCAAACGCTTGCAAAAAGGGGAAGGTGTTGCCAAAGACACCTCAAAAGCTGTTTACTGGTATACGCGTGCCGCCGAAAAAAATATTGCTCCAGCTCAGCTTAATCTTGGCATCATGTATTTGCGTGGAGAAGGTGTTAGAGCCGATATAGCCACAGGTCGAGCTTGGCTTGAGAAAGCAGCCAATTTGGGAGATAATCGTGCCAGCTATGCTTTGGCAATGATTGATGAGCAGCAGCAACGCTTGGTTGATGCTTATAAATGGTATGATTTATCCGCTCGTGAGGGTATGCTTGATGATAATGTACGCAATCGTGCTAAGGTTAAAGTCAGCCAGCTTGCTCTGAATTTATCCTCCAGTGAAATCGAATCTGCCAAACGCAGTGCCAATGCGTGGTTTTTAAATCAGTAATAACTTAATTTGATCATTATAGCCAATCAATATGATACGATTGGCTTTTTTTATCATTTTTATCCACGCATACCCATAAAAAGAACACCCAAGCAGTGCTTGAGTGTTCAGTATTATACCGATAAATCGGCAAGTATTAGTAAGTGAAGTTCACGCCAACACGGAAATCACGACCTGCCCCAGGTAAGGTATCTATGGAAGCACGCTGAGTGTGTGGACGATAGTTTTTATCAAAGACATTGTTTACCGCAAAGTTCACATTCACCTTATCATTGCCATAAGGCTTCCAGTTGGCATAGATGTCGCTGACATTATAGCCTTCACGGTTAAGAATAGCACCATCTGCGGTATCAAATTTACCGCTCATGATAGAGGTATCTTTGGCATCTACCGCTTCAACCAAGGTGTGTCTCACACCAAGCTCTACGCTTGGGTTTGGCAGGCGATAGGCGACATCTGCTGTCCATGTACGACCTGTACGCACGGCATATTCAGGATTGGCTTTAAATTTGACATTGTGCATGGTTGGTTTGCTGTAAGCAACGCCAGCACGCGCACGCCACGCACCATCAGTATAACCTACGCCCAGCTCATAACCTTGGTTGGTTTGATGACCTTGGTTACCAAGATAGGTAATTTTAGCTGTATTATCTGTGGGGTGTTGTATAGCATCAGCGGTCGCTCTGGCATTATCCACGCGCTGCCAAAAATAGCTGCCAAAGGCGGTATATGGTCCATTATTATAGTTAAAACCGATCTCGGTATTGCGTGCTTTTTCTGCTTTTGCATTGTCATCAATACTGATCACACCATCACGGAAGCCACGGCTTAGAATGGCATCAGCAAAGCGTGGACTACGAGTGGCATAGATTAGGTTGCCACTGACGCTAAGATTGGGATTGACATCATAAATCACCCCAAAGCTTGGGTTGATGTCGGTTTTTCCAACCTTTTTACCGTCCATGGCTTTAAAGTCAAAACGGTCAACACGCACGCCTGTATTGATGGTAAAGTCATTGATTTGGTTAATCGCTTCTAGATAAATGCCAGCATCGGTTTTTTCTTGGTGTTGAAAACCAGGTCTAATACCTCTAGGTGGTACGGCTTCTTGATGGCGATAGTTGATACCGTATTTTAATAAAGTATGGTCAACACCAAAGCCTTTTAATAGACTGTGATTAAATTCTTTATCAAAGTTAATATTAGCCCCTTTGGCACTAACATGCATGCTTGATGGGCTATCGCCATTATCATTGATGGTATCAGGTACATCACGAAGAATATAGCTGTTACCTTTATCGCTAGAAGAGTTGCGTCCATGTTCTAACTTATAGATATTGGCAGTAACTTCATTTGCAAAGCCAAAGTTCTTACCTGTCCATTCAAGGTTGGTTAACTTCTGGTAGGTTTCACGCTGAGTTGGGTTGTTCCTATCTAAATCAGCCACCAACTTACCATTGGCATCAACCACATTATACTTTTTGCCATCTGGTGTTTTATTGCCAAGTTTGTAACCCTTGCCTGCATATTTTTTATCTAATTCTGCCTGAAGCTGTGCGTCGGTACGTTTTTTCTTATCTTTTTCTATATCTAGTGTCAAGACACGATTGGCGAAGTCAAACTCTTCACGCACACCACGAATGCCTTTATGCACTTCATTTAAATGGCTGACCACAAATCGATGATCGCCAGCGGTTAGCCCTGCTTTGACAAGGTAACTGGATTTATCCAAGGCACTTCTTGTAACCACATCATTGCCCAACAGATTGGTGTAGCCTTTACCACCTTTATAATCACCGTCATTTACTTGATTATAAGAGACAAGGGCATCTACCTGACCCAATCCTGTCTGTGCTTTACCAAAGGCACTGACACCATAGCCATGACCTTTATTACTGCTGTAATCTGCCTTAACTTTTGCTCCAAAATTTGGGTTACTGCTATTGGCTAACAAATCATTAGCATCTAAGGTTTTGGTAATAATCGCACCATTGGTTGCCCCAATGCCTGCACTGGCAAAGCCTGCCCCTTTTTGTACCGAAACAACTTTGACCATCTGGGGATCTAGCATAAAGCGACCTTGGTGATAGTGTAATTGACCATCTTGATAAGCGTTGTCAATTTTTAGGTCAATGGCATTATGACCCATGCCACGGATACTGACAAATTGAGAAGTGCCGCTACCACCGCCAAAACCGATGGCAGGTTCATCTTGCAATAGACCACGCAAATCTGTGGCAGTTCTTTCGTCTTTTTCTCGCAAGGTGACAACATTGGTTTTAATTTTCGCACCTTGGCGATCACTGACCACTGTATCGCCTGCCAAGACAACCTTAGGTTGGCTGACAGCTGCAAAAGCAGTGGTTGTAAAAGCGGCACTCACCGCCAATGTCAGCGGTAATAATTGAAACTTGTTCATAATGACTCCGATTATGAGGCTTGAAATCAAATTTGTTTTTGTCAAATTATCCCTTGCTCATCTACTTACTAAAATCAACGAAAATACCGCCAAAAATGATAAATAAGAAAAAATAGCAAGGTACAAGTAAGAATTTTATCAAAAAAAATTTTTCTTGTAAATGATAATTGATATTATTGGTTAAAAATAAATCAGAATTATTGTTATTTATTTTCATAATTTCATCTAATCGCTTGATTTTGAAAACTTTAAATGAATATTCTGTTATTTTTAGCCATTATCTAAATTAAAAATCTAAATTAAAAGCATTTTAAAAATATGACAATAAGTCATGTGTCAGTTTATTTTTTATGCTCTAAAAAGCACCCACCCTATCTAATGAGTGCTTTTATTCGGTATTTAACAGAGTTAATTTTGGCGATAATTGGGTGCTTCTTTGGTAATCTGCACATCGTGTACATGCGATTCCTTCATGCCTGCGGAGGTGACTTTGACAAAGCTTGTATTCTTACGCATCTGTTCGATGGTCTGGCAACCTGTATAACCCATGGATGATCTTAGACCACCTGCCAATTGGCCGATGATACCTGCCACAGGACCTTTATAAGGAACACGACCTTCGATACCCTCTGGAACCAATTTTTCAACGCCATCTTTGGCATCTTGAAAATAACGATCCGATGAGCCATTTTGACCAGACATTGCCCCCAAGCTGCCCATACCACGATAAGCTTTATAATAACGGCCTTGGAATAATTCCACCTCACCGGGTGCTTCTTCGGTGCCTGCCAACAAGCTACCCACCATAATACACGAAGCACCTGCTGCGATGGCTTTGGCAATATCACCCGAAAAACGAATACCGCCATCGGCAATCAAAGGAATGCGATCTTTTAACGCACTTGCCACACTATCAATGGCACTTATCTGTGGGACGCCAATGCCTGCAACAATACGGGTTGTACAAATAGAACCAGGACCAATACCCACTTTAACAGCATCTGCGCCTGCATCTAACAGTGCCAAAGCAGCATCACCTGTTGCGATATTACCCCCAATGACTTGGATATTCGGGTAGTTTTTCTTAATCCATGCCACACGATCGATAACACCCTTAGAATGACCATGTGCGGTATCTACGATAATCACATCGGCTTGTGCATCAATCAATGCTTCAACACGCGCTTGGGTATCGGCACCAGTACCAACTGCTGCACCAACCAGCAGGCGACCTTTGCTATCTTTGGCGGCATTCGGGTTATTTTCTGCTTTAGAAAAATCATTAACGGTAATCAGCCCCTTAAGCTGATAATCATCATCAATCACCACAACTTTTTCAATACGGTGGCGATGTAACAGCTCTTTGATACGCTCTTGGGTTTCGCCTTCTTTCACAGTGACCAGCTTATCTTTTGGGGTCATCACATTGGCGACTGGCTGAGATAAATTGGTCTCAAAACGCAAATCACGATGAGTGACAATACCCACAACCTTATTAGTGCCTGCTTCAACGACTGGCACGCCACTGATTTTATGCTCACGCGTCAAGGCAAGCAAATCGCCAACCGTTGCATCGGCGGTAACTGTAATCGGATCTGCCACCGTACCTGCTTCAAACTTTTTCACATGGCGGACACGGCGTGCTTGGTGAGCGATATCCATATTTTTATGAATGATGCCCATACCACCTAACTGAGCCATCGTAATTGCCATTTTTGATTCGGTCACGGTATCCATGGCAGCAGAAATGATGGGCAAATTGATGGTAATATCTTTGGTTAGGCGAGTGGTTAGGGAAGTTTGTTTTGGGAGAACTTCAGAATAGGCGGGCAAAAGCAAGACATCATCAAATGTCAAGGCATCATAGGCAATGCGTAGCATAGGTTATTTCCTGTATGAGATGGATTGGTCTTCAAGGATAAAGTACCAAAAGCAGGTTTGAAATAACGCCGTATTGTATCAAATTATAATAAGAGTTTGCAAGTCAGCTGATGCGATTATTTAAAATAAAATAAGTTAATTTATTATCAATTCATTATAAATTTAATATGAATAATAATCCAATGCAATCAAACCAAAACAAACCACAGTAAAAATTAAGCGGTCATTTAAACAAATATCTTGGTGGCAATGGCCATTTTTTGGTATAATTTTTTTAAGATTATCTATTTGAGTTAAGTCGATGATTGAGTTAAGTCGATGACTTTTGGGATAGGATGATCAAGATGTCAAGACTTTATACAACGCATGTAAAAGCCATCTTCATCATCAAAGGCAAGTCGCTCAATGACTGATAAATCATTGATATCACACCCTTAAACCACCATTTTTATCACTTTTAGGCTGTTAAAACCATGCGTCAAATTTTTATGCACCGATTATTACCGCCAACACTGATGGCAAGCTTTTTATTATTAAGCGCCTGCAGCTCTGGCAATTCTCATGCCAAAGATACCTCTAATGCCAGCCAGCCAACAACCCAAACCTCTTCTCAAAGCGATACCACGCTTATCAAGACGCTCCAAGATAATTTAACCCAAGCAGGGGTTGATATCACTGTTACAAATGCCCTACCAACAACCATGCCTGATATCTATTGGGTCAGCTTTGAAAATGCTCCAGCAATGTTCACAGATAAATCGGGTGAATATTTAATTCAAGGGCAAATTGTCAAATTAAGTGGTGATTATCCGACAGATATTACCGCTGACATTCAGTCATCTTTGGCCAAAGAAACCTTAGCCAAAGCCAATACTGATGATATGATTATTTACCCTGCAACCAGTCAGCATAAAGCGTCGATTTATGTTTTTAGCGACCCAACTTGCCACTATTGCCGAATGCTACACAAGGATATCGAGCAGCTTAATGCTGGCGGTATCGAGGTGCGTTATTTGGCGTGGCCACGCTCAGAACAAGACATACCACTCACCGAAGCAATTTGGTGCAGCCAAGACCGAAAAGCAGCTTTAACCGCAGCTAAGCTTGGTCAAACTGTCCATGCCAAGCATTGTAAAAACCCTGTTCAAGAACATTTGGCATTAGGGCGTCATTTGGGCGTATCAGGCACGCCTGCTGTTTTTGCCGAATCTGGCAGGCAGATTGGTGGCTATATGCCTGCCAAAGATCTCATCCATACTGCCATTGAACAACGATAACTGTCCTGATTGATCAAAAAATCTGGGGCGTGCCTACTCTTGATGATGTTTTATTAAGTTTTATTTATTAAGTTTTTATAAAAATAAAATTTAATATTATTTGTGATGAAAATGACTAAATCTTATTTTTGTTGTCAATACCACAGGTAAGCACGCCCTAACACCTAAGACACCTAAGGATAAAAATTAAATCGCCAAAAAAACCTAGCACAAAACACGAACTTATGATAACTTAGGCAATTTATAGATTTATCAAAGGTGTTAAAAGGTATTTTTTAATTTGAATAATTTTAATATTGAACATATCAGCACTGATTATAAACACTTTTTTTAGAGTTTGGTGGTCTTTTTATCGCCAAATGTATCAAAATTAACATTCCGATAGCGGAGTATTTTGTGAATAATACCATCAATCTTGCCGTACTGGGTTTGGGTACTGTCGGTACTGGCGTATTAAACCTTATCAAAGATAATGTCAATGAGCTTGCTCGCCGTAGTGGTCATCAGCTTGTGATAACACATGCAGGGACTCGCCGTCATCGTGATGATATTGATCCAAGTATCAATCAAACTGCTGATTTAATGTCCATTGCTGAGGCTGACGATGTAGATATCGTGATTGAGGTGATTGGCGGTACAGATACTGCCTATGAAGTCATCACGCATGCCATTCGCCATAAAAAACATGTTGTAACCGCCAACAAGGCGTTACTTGCCAAACATGGTAATGAGATTTTTAGATTGGCTGAAGAGCATGGCGTCCAAGTACGCTATGAAGCGGCGGTTGCAGGCGGCATCCCAATCATCAAAATTGTCCGAGAAGCGTTGGCGGCAAATAAAATTGACTGGCTAACTGGCATCATCAATGGTACTGGCAACTTTATCATGACAGAGATGCAACAAAAAAACCGTAAATTTGACGAAGTACTTGTTGAAGCTCAAGCGCTTGGTTATGCAGAAGCTGACCCAACTTTTGATGTTGAGGGGATTGATGCGGCACATAAATTATCACTCTTGGCATCTATCGCCTTTGGCATTCCTGTACAGTTTGATAAAGTTTATTGCGAAGGCATTACCAAGATCAGCCTACAAGATGTCATCTATGCCAAAGAGCTTGGCTATACCATCAAGCATTTAGGCTTTGCTATCCGCCGTGATCATGGCATTGAACTTCGTGTTCACCCTGCGCTGATTCCTTCCCAAGCGCTGCTTGCCAATGTTAATGGTGTCAAAAATGCCGTGATGATTGATGCTCACCCCTTAGGTCAATCACTGTATTATGGTGACGGTGCAGGTGCAGGTGCAACCGCATCAGCAGTTATGGCTGATGTGATGGATTTGATTTATGTCATCAATGCCGCCACACCAAGCGATGTACCACATTTGGCATTTATCCCCGAAGAGCTGTCCGATATTGGTATTTTACCTGCCGATGAGATGACATCGGGTTATTATTTGCGTTTAACGGTCAAAGATGAAGTTGGTGTTTTGGCAGACACAACTCGCATTTTAAGTGATAATGGTATTAATATCGATGCCATTTTACAGCGTGACGCCCATAAATCAGGCTTAGTACCAGTGATTATTTTAACACTGCCTGTCTTAGAAAAACAAATGAATGCCGCTATCCGCCAAATTGAAGCACTTGGGGCGGTGGTTGAACCTGTTGTGCGTATTCGCCTAGAAAGCTTAGAATAAAACTTGGCTATCTATTTGCCTTGTAAAAAAGATACCAGTCATCTTTTTTACATTCATTTTCAAGCTTAATATGTCGCTAAAGTCGCTAAAATGGCTATTTTTTAAATAGCCATTTTTATTATCATTTAAAAATAGATGGTTTGCCTGAAATTTAATACGCATCGTCCTAGGCTCATATCGCTATTTTTCATCTTTCATGGTACACTTAAATATTATATTTAACGATTAACTGATATGAACAGCCAAGAGATATTAAAACAAATTCACCAAACCAAGTTTTTATTGTCCGCTCCCACCTTTAAACTATGCCCTGAAGATACAGGCTTTGAGGTGGCATTTGCTGGTCGCTCCAATGCTGGTAAATCCTCTGCCATCAATACCATCACCCACCAAAAACAACTTGCTCGTTCGTCAAAAACACCAGGACGAACCCAAATGATTAATTTTTTTACGGTGGGTGATGAACAAGCACGCATCGTGGATTTACCTGGTTATGGTTATGCCGCTGTACCTGAAAGCATGAAAATCAAATGGCAAAAAGAACTTGAAGCGTATTTGGTATCTCGTCAATCTTTGGCGGGACTGGTTTTGATGACTGATATCCGCCATCCACTTAAATATTTTGATGAACAAATGTTACACTGGGCAAAAGATGGCAAATTACCTGTTCATGTTTTACTCACAAAATCTGATAAGCTTAAGCGAGGCGCACAAAAATCCGCCTTGTTAGCAACAAAAAAACAGCTAGAAGCATTGGACTTGCCTTTTAGTATTCAGTTGTTTTCTGCACTTAAAAAAGAGGGTATGGATGAGCTTGCTTTGGTGCTTGGTGATTGGCTACACCTAACACCTTCTGACAAACATCATCTATCACCCAGCAATACAGAGATTTTTGGTGAGAATGAATAATCATGAATGGTACTTTATACATTGTTAGCACGCCAATTGGTAACTTATCAGACATGACAGAACACGCCATCGGCACACTAAAATCCGTCAATCTCATCGCTTGTGAGGATACTCGTACTTCATCCAAATTGCTAAAGCATTTTAACATCACCACGCCAACAATCGCTTATCATGAACATAATGCTGATAAGCAAACCACACACTTAATTGAAAAATTAAACTCTGGTCAGTCGGTTGCGCTCATTAGCGACGCAGGCACACCCTTGGTCTCTGACCCTGGATATCGATTGGTCAAGGCCTCTCACGAACACGGTATCAAGACAGTGCCTATTGTGGGTGCATGTGCAGCGATAGCCGCCCTTTCGGTGGCAGGACTGCCCTCAGACCGATTTACTTTTGCTGGATTTTTGCCCGCCAAGTCGCATGGACGACTTAAAACCTTACAACACTGGCAAGCCTGCACACAAACTTTAATATTTTATGAAGCACCACACCGCATCGTTGACTCCTTAACTGATATGGTGACTGTTTTTGGGGCGACTCGTGAAGCGACTTTATGTCGTGAGCTGACAAAAACCTTTGAAACCATCAAAAAGCTGCCCTTAGGTGAGCTTGTCCAATTTGTCCAAAATGACAGCAATCAACAAAAAGGTGAAATTGTCGTGGTGGTTGCAGGATGTGATGACACAGCACACCAAAGCACGGATTATGATGCGTGGCTTCTTGCCATCGCCAAAGAGTTGCCACCCAAAAAAGCTGCCAGCATTGTTGCAGATGTACTTGGATTAAAAAAAACAACCGTCTACGATCGGCTGTTATCCCTACAAAACCATACTTAATCAACCCCATCAAAGGAAAACTGTCATGACTTTAAAAGACTCATTGACCCAAACCATCAAATCTTCTATGAAAGCTCGAGAGATGGAAGTGGTAAAAATCCTGCGTAATGTACAAGCCGCCATCAAAAAAGTAGAGATTGATACTCAAACAACTTTAGATGATCATGCCGTGCTTGAGCTGTTACAAAAGCAAATCAAACAGCGTCAAGAGTCATTGGATATCTATCAGGCCAATGGTCGAGATGATTTGGCAGCCAAAGAAAAATTTGAAATTGAGGTCATTGGACAATTTCTACCTGCTCAGCTTGATGAAGCGGCACTCAATGATATCATCGCTGCGACCATTACTGAGCTTGAAGCCAATAGCATGAAAGATATGGGGCGTGTGATGAATGCTGTTAAAGAAAAGACCGTCGGTCAAGCTGATCCTGCCATCATTTCAGGATTGGTCAAAAAAGCACTGATGGCATAGCAATAAACAACCACCAAAAATTAAAAGTGTACTGATGGGTACGCTTTTAATTGGTTTGCTTTAAAGTTGGTTTGCTTTAAAAAAAGATTTATTTTTATGTTTTTCCCCAAATCCGCTTATATTTTGCCATTAACTCATCAGGGGTTTCAGGTTGGCTATCGTCTTTGATGATACAGTCAATCGGACAGACCTTATCACAGGTCGGTTCATCATAAAAGCCCACGCATTCGGTGCATAAATCAGGGTTGATGACATAAGTCTTTTGCCCTTTTTGGTCATAACTGATGGCATCATTGGGACACTCTGGTTCACAGATGTCGCAGTTGATACAGTCGGTGGTGATTTTTAGTGCCATAGTTTTATTTTAAAATTTTCTCTTTTGCTTTCTGAAATTCCTCTTCAGAAATATGACCCTCATCGCGAAGCTGAATCCATTTTTGCAACTCATCAGCCACAGAATAGGCTTTTAATTTATCAGTTTTAATAATATTGATTTCGTGCTCATTTGCAACTTTGGCTGATTTCGTAAAAATACCATTAGATCCCACCCAGGCATAATGGTCTTTTAATGGTTTGACAAATAAATAATTAAACAAAAAACGATAAAGAAAATATGCTACGGACGCAAAAACAAGAAAAAATAAAAACTCATTACCTTTATAGGTTTCCAATACAAAAGAAATTGGAGAATCGCAATCTCTACTAGCGTGCCTTGTATAATATTGGCAAAATTCGTATTCTTCTTTTAGCATGAATAAGGTTACAAATACGGAACCTAAAAATAGTAAAGCAGCATAAACATTTACAATTTTAAACGTCAAATCCATCGCTGAAAAATCACGACTTCTCTGCATAGCAAACATGCCAAGCAAAATAACAAAAAACGCAGGTATACCAACTATCGCAAAACAAAGCACTAGAGAGATACACAGAAAAATTAAAACCTTAATCTGCTCATTACCGGGCAACGGTGTACTTTCCATATTACAAAACTCCTTACTAAATTAAGTATAAATCGGTTCGCTCACGCTTTTCATCACTAGGGCAAATTTTAGCACGTCTTTATCCATATCCTTAAAGGGATTGGCAATTTGACACACCCAACCAGAGCCTAACGCACCATCAATCGCCTCGCCTTTTTTATCCCACATCTCAGTTAGCGTGTAGCTAACATTCCCCTGCGGAGTCATGATTTCAATGGTATCGCCCACCATCAGCTTGTTTTTGACAGTCAAAGTCAAACGCTCATCGCTGATGTCCGCCACTTCAGCGACAAACTGCTGATTGTCGGTCTTAGATGAGCCGTATTCATAATTTTGGTAATCAGAATGCACATGACGGCGTAAAAATCCTTCGGTATAGCCACGGTTGGCAAGCCCATCAAGGGCGGTGATGAGTCCTGTATCAAAAGGCTTGCCTGCCAAAGCGTCATCAATCGCTTGGCGGTATACTTGGGCGGTGCGAGCGACATAATAATGCGATTTGGTACGCCCCTCAATTTTTAAAGAATGCACGCCCATATTGACCAAATCAGGCACCAACTCCACCGCACGCAAGTCTTTTGAATTCATGATATAAGTGCCGTGTTCGTCTTCATACATCGCCATCAGCTCACCCTTGCGACCTTGTTCTTCAATGAGTACAACCTCATCGGACGGCTTTTCTACATAATCATCGTCCATGACGACATCGCCATTTAGGTTGACATTACTAATCTCGCCTTGACTGGGGACGAACACTTCTGGGTTGGCAGGGACGATATCGCCTGTTTCATTCTCCACCGCTTTATAAGTGTTGTAATTCCAGCGGCAGGCATTGGTGCAAGTGCCTTGGTTGGCATCTCGTTTGTTGATATAGCCAGAGAGCAAGCACCGTCCAGAATACGCCATGCACAGCGCCCCATGCACAAAAACTTCAATCTCCATGTCAGGCACTTCTTTGATGATTTGCTCAATTTCTTTGAGTGATAATTCACGGCTTAAAATCACACGGCTAATGCCCATCTGCTGCCAAAACTTCACCGTTGCCCAGTTTACGGCATTGGCTTGTACTGACAGGTGAATGACTTGGTGGGGAAAGGCTTCTCGCACCATCATAATCATGCCAGCATCGGACATGATAAGCGCATCAGGTTTCATCTCAATGACAGGGCGAATGTCTTCAATAAAGGTTTTTAATTTGGCGTTGTGGGCTTGAATGTTCACCACCACATAAAACTTTTTGCCAAGCGAATGGGCATAGGCAATGCCCTTTGCCAAATTTTCTTCATCAAAGTCGTTGTTACGCACCCGCAAAGAGTAACGGGCTTGCCCTGCATACACCGCATCTGCCCCATAGGCAAAGGCATATTGCATGTTCTTAAATGTGCCAGCAGGACAAAGCAGTTCAGATTTTTGGGCGATTGGGGGGGTCATAATGAATGCTCTTTTTTTATGGTCAAAATTATTTGTATTATAGCAAATTTTTCTACTTTTAGGGTTATATCATCATCAAAATTATATTTAATTTCATTTTATTATTTTGTTAAGATTATTTTCTAAGATAGTTTGTAGAACCGTTTTTTAAGAATGTTTTAAAATCACTTGATAATCTGCTATGATACAGTTATATTTTGTATGATTTACCTTTTATATACTGATGGTAGTTTAGATTAGTTTTTTACCCAAAATTTTGAGAAGAGCATGAATCCACATCACGCATTTTTACAAGCATTATCAAATACTTTGCCCACTTTAAGCATCAAAACTGATACCGAATCTACCCAGCATTGGGGGCGTGATTGGACGGTGCATTTTGATACTCATTGCCAAGCAGTCATTTTTCCAAAAACAACTGAAGAAGTGTCTGTGATTGTCAAATTGGCCAATGAACATCAAACCCCTTTAGTGCCAAGTGGTGGTCGTACTGGTCTATCTGCTGCAGCGGTGGCGACAAAAGGCGAGGTGGTGATAAGTTTTGATAAAATGAACCAAATCGGGCAGTTTTATGAAGCGGATCGTATGGTTGAGGTTGACGCTGGTGTCATCACTCAATCATTACAAGAATTTGCCGAAAATCAAGGTTTGTATTATGCCGTCGATTTTGCTTCATCAGGTTCTAGCCAAATTGGTGGCAATATCAGCACCAATGCTGGTGGTATTAAGGTTATCCGTTATGGCATGACACGAGATCAAATCTTAGGTCTCACCGTTGTTACAGGCAAAGGGGATATTTTAACTTTAAATGGCGGCATGCTAAAAAACGCCACAGGCTATGATTTTCGCCATTTATTCATTGGTGCAGAAGGAACGCTTGGTTTTGTTACCAAAGCGTTAATCAAACTTGAAAAACAGCCAATCAATCTAACCGCTATGGTGCTTGGCGTGACAGAGTTTAACAGTGTGGTGACTTTACTGGCTCGATTTGGTCAAGCATTGACTTTAACAGCGTTTGAATTTTTTGACCAACTGGCTGTTGACAAAGTCGTCGCCGCAGGCCATACCAAAGCACCCTTTGAGAGCCAAACACCCTTTTATGTACTACTAGAATTTGAGGCCATCAATGATGATGTGCTGGATTTGGCGATGGGCGTGTTTGAGCAATGTGCCGAAGATGGGCTGATTGTTGATGGCGTGATGAGCCAAAGTCTTGGGCAGCTCCAAGAACTTTGGAAATTGCGTGAAAGCATCTCTGAGACCATCTCAGCATTCACCCCTTATAAAAATGACATTTCAGTCTTAATCAGCCATTTGGCAGACTTTATCAGCGACATTGAACACATCGTCACAGCCAATTATCCCGACTTTGAAATCTGTTGGTTTGGCCATATTGGCGATGGCAATTTACATTTAAATATCCTAAAACCTGCCAATTTAACCAAAGATGAATTTTTTCAAAAATGCCAAACGGTCAATACTTATGTATTTGATACCGTGCAAAAATATCAAGGTTCTATCTCGGCTGAACATGGCGTTGGCATGACCAAAAAGCCATATCTAACCTACACACGCACCCAGACTGAGATTGATTATATGAAAGCCATCAAAGCGGTGTTTGATCCCAATGGCATCATCAACCCTGGAAAGATTTTTGATTAATTGACCCAACAATCAACCTGCCCATCACAGCCTGATTGCTATTGGTGTTTTTGCTTGTATTTGTAAAGACTGTTTAGGTTTTTTGTTAAAATTGCCCATTTTATTGACCAATCTGCATACCAACACTTAAAACTCTGATACAGATAAGGTATGATAAACTTTTTACTTAAATGGATAAAATTGCTTTATGTCAACCAATGCCCATATCTTAAAAGAATATTTTGACCCGATTAAGATTCATGAACATAAACTTGGTCATACTTTGACCGTGGGGGTGAGCTACCATTTTACCAGCCTTGAAAAACAAGGGCTGTCCGCCTTACTTGCCAAACTGCCCTTAGTAGATGAGGCACCTGTGGCGATGGATATTGATTTATCTTGCTTTGTTTATGATAAGGCATTTAATATCTTGGAGACGATTTGGTATGGCAATTTGCGTAATGCCAATGAGTCTATTCGCCATCATGGCGATGCTTTGGTGGGTGCCAAAAGCTTTGACGACAGTCTCATTCAGCAAGAACAAATTCAAATCAAATTGGATAAATTGCCCAAAGAGGCACATCATTTGGTTTTTGTGCTAAGTAGTTATCACAATCAACCGCTACAAAAAGCCAAAAAAGGCATGCTATACTTTGGTGATAAAGAAACACCTAAGGCATTTAGTATCAGCTTTGACCAAATCGAGCCAGACTGCCAATCATTGGCGGCTTGGCAATTATCTTGTTATCGTGGAGAGTGGGAGTTAAGCGCACCAATGACCGACATCAAGCTCACCAAGCTGTCTGACAAATCGCTTGATACGCTCACAAATGCGGTAACAGCCCATATTCAATCTGCACAATCTAAACGGTGGTAATTAATGCCCAACAACCCAATATCTTGGTTGGTATATTGGGTTGTTGGGTGTATGATTATCAGCCTATTGGGTTTTTTTGTCATCTATTAGCATGGCTGGACGCACATGGCTTCACGCTGACGATTAAATTCTGTGATTTGCTCAGCAGTTAAGCTTGCACCGCCGCCCAATGCTTGGTATAGCTGGATTTGGCTGACTAACTTGGCAAGCTCAAGCTGTAGTATATTTTGCTGATTAGTAAATAAAGACCGCTCGGCGTCTAGTACCGTCAGATAATTATCCAATCCAGAACGAAATCTTGCATAAGCGATATCATAAGTTTGACGGTAATTATCCTGAAGGCGAATCTGAGCATCAAGACGCAAGCCCAAAGTTGCACGCTCAGCTAAAACATCCGACACTTCTTTAAAGGCATTTTGAATGGCTTTTTCATAATCCACCAATGCCGACTGCTGAGCAACTTGTGCCATCTCATGATTGGCACGGCGACTGCCTGCATCAAAGATAGGCAAGCTAATCGCAGGCCCAAAAGACCAGCCCAAAGCACTTGATTCAAATAAGTTACTCAAACTATTACTGCTAAATCCCACATTAGATGATAAACGAATCGACGGAAAATAAGCGGCGCGTGCCACATTGATATTTGCACCTGCTGCTTTTAGGCGATGCTCAGCCTGCATAATATCTGGGCGATAATATAAAAGCTCGCTGGGCAAACCTGCACTAAACAATGTCTGTGCGGTAATATGACCCATATGCATACTGGCATCTATCGCTGGTAGTAGCTCGTTTGGTACAGGACGACCAATCAATAGCTGTAACGCATTTTTGGCTTTTAAGATGCTGGTATCTGCTGCATATACTGCCAATCGTGCTGACTCAAGCGAACTTGCTGCTTGTAGACTTGGCGACTTAGAATCAATCCCCGCTTCAAAACGCTTTTGGGTAATCATCATCGCATGTTCACGAGTTTTTAGCGTCTGCTCAGCCAACTGCCTTTGAGCCAAAGCGTGAGCTAAGTTAACATAACCTTGGGCGACGCTTGAGATGATTGAAATTTGAACGGCATCTTTGGCGGCGTTGGTTGCCAAATATTGATGTAGTGCGTGCTGTTTTTGACTGGCAACTTTGCCCCATAAATCCAGCTCATAACCACTCATCGCAAGCCCAACATGATAATTGGTTGAAGCATTGGCATCGACACGGTTATTCGCTTGGCGTGTCACACTGGTATTTGAGCCGATTTGTGGCACGCTGCTCACTTCGGTAATTTGATATTGGGCGCGGGCTGATTGCACGGCTAAGACCGCAGATTGCAAGTCTTTGTTATTTTGTAAAGCAAGCTCAATCAAAGCGGCAAGTTTAGGATCTGTATAAAATTCCTGCCAGCGTAGTGATGCCACGCTTGGTGCCTGTGCCACACTGATGGTGTCAGCATCATAGACTTGATAGCCATCCTTCATAGGCACATTAGGCACCGCCAAAATCGGTGCCGATGTGTCAATTTTCTTTGGAATGCTACTACAAGCTGCCATGTTAATCACCAGCACTGAGAGCGTCAAGATACGCACAGTTGTAGAGATTTTCATAATCAATCCTTAAACATGTTCATGAGATTTAGCATGGGCTGCAGGCTGAGCTTTTGGCTTATGGGGAAATAGTGTACGCATCCAAACATAAAACATTGGGATAAAAAAGATCCCTAAAAATGTCGATGTCAACACCCCGCCCAAAACCCCCGTACCAACAGCGTTTTGGCTGCCTGAACCTGCACCTGTGGCAATATATAGTGGCACAACACCCACACCAAAAGCAAGTGAGGTCATGATAATTGGACGCAGACGCAGGCGTGCCGCCATCATGATTGACGCTTTGAGAGTTTGGCCAGATTCTTGAATTTCTTTGGCAAATTCAATGATTAAAATGGCATTTTTTGCCGATAGACCTATCACGGTCAATAGTGCCACTTGTAGGTACACATCATTAGCAAGCCCATGGATTTTGGTGAGTAATAAAGAACCAATCACCCCCAAAGGAATAACCAAAATGACCGCAAAAGGCACAGACCAACTTTCGTACAGTGCTGCCAAACACAAGAAAACCACCAAAATTGACAAGGCATATAGGATTGGTGCTTGACCGCCTGATTTTTGTTGCTCAAGCGACAGACCTGTCCACTCAAAATCAATGCCAGCAGGTAGCTGTGATGCCATTTGTGCCATCGCCTCCATGGCATCGCCTGTACTCATACCTAGGGCGGCTGTACCAGTCAGTGCCATCGAAGACACGCCATTATAACGCGTCAAACTTGGGCTGCCATATTCCCATTGACTGCCAGAAAAAGCACCAAAACTCACCATCTCGCCAGATTGATTACGCACATACCAGCGATTGATATCCTCAGGCACCACACGGCTATCTGGCTCACCTTGGATGTAGACTTTTTTGATGCGTCCACGATCAATAAAATCATTCACATAACTACCTCCCCACGCTTGTGCAATGGTATCATTGATCGCTGTCAAAGGCACGCCATAAGCGGCTGCTTGTGCTTGATTGATATCAACTTTTAGCTTGGGTGAATCCTCTTGACCACCTGGGCGAATTGAGGCAATCGCTGGATTTTGCATTGCCATACCCATCAGCTGATTGCGTGCATCCAGTAGGGCCTCGTGGCCTACACCGCCAACATCTTTTAATTGTAAATCAAAGCCGCTGGCATTGCCAAAGCCTTGGATTGGTGGCGGTGCGATTGGAAAAATCAGACTTGCCTCTGGGATCATCATATTCATCGCCATTGCTCGACGCGCAATACTTTGAGCGGTATTTTCGCTACCTACTCGCTCATCCCAATCTTTTAGTTTGATAAATGCCATACCAGCATTTTGACCGCTGCCCATGAAACTAAATCCAGAAATCGTAAACACCGATTCGATGTTATCCGTTTCTTTATCATGATAATAATTTGCCAGTTTATCCATCACCGCATTGGTCTTATCAAGTGTTGAACCTGCTGGCAGTTGCACCAAAGTCATGACCGCACCTTGATCTTCTTCAGGCACAAATGAGCTTGGCAGACGCATAAAGATCAATGCCATCACCGCCACAATGCCAGTATATACTGCTAAATACGCCAATTTTGAGGCATAAGTTTTACCAATAAAGTTTTCATAACAACGACTGGTTTGATAAAAAAAGCGGTTAAACCAACCAAAAAATCCTGTTTGAGTGTTGATATTTTTATGTGCTTGACGCTTTAAAATGGTCACACACAAAGCTGGTGTAAATACAAGCGCAATGAATGCAGACAGTGTCATACTGGTCATCAAAGTCACCGCAAACTGACGATAAATCACGCCTGAGGATCCACCAAAGAAAATCATCGGCACAAAAACCACCGATAAAATCAGTGCAATACCAATAACAACCTTACTAATCTCACTCATCGATTGGATGGTGGCATCCATCACTTGGATAGATGGATTTTCTTCCAAAATCCGCTCAACATTTTCAACAACAATGATCGCATCGTCCACCAAAAGGCCAATGGCAAGCACCATCGCAAACATGGTTAAGATATTAATACTATATCCAAACACCAACAATACCGCAAAAGTCCCCAAAATGACCACAGGCACTGCCAAAGTCGGAATGATTGTTGCTCGCCAGTTCTGTAAAAATAAGAACATCACTAAGAAAACCAGTACCACTGCTTCTAACAGCGTATATACAACTTGTGTAATTGACAGTCGAACAAATGGTGTTGTGTCATAAGGTATGACCATTTTTAGGCCTGTTGGGAAATTTTGCGATAGCTCATCTAATCGCACGCCCACCGCTTCACGCACCTCAAGTGCATTAGCACCCGGTGCAAGCATAATGGCAAGGCCTGATGCTGCTTGGCCATTATATTGGGCTCTAAATTGGTAATTCTCACTACCAAGCTCAACACGAGCAACATCTTTGATGCGTACTTGAGCACCTGTCGTATCTGTTTTTAATAAGATATCTTCAAACTGCTCTGGTGTTTGCAGATAGCTTTGTACGCTGACGGTCGCATTAATCACCACACGGTCAGTATTGGTTGGCAAAGTGCCTAATTGTCCTGCTGAAACTTGAACATTTTGGGATTGGATGGCAGATGAAACATCTGACGGCATCAAGTTGTAGGCACGCAATTTGGCAGGATCAAGCCAAATACGCATGGCATAAGATGAACCAAACACATTGGTACCACCGACGCCCTCGACACGGCTGATCGGATCAACAATACTGGTTGCAACATAGTCGGCAATGTCTGACTGATCCATACTGCCATCTTCAGACACAAAAGCTGTCACCATTAAAAAATCGCTGGCAGATTTTTCGACATTCAAACCCATGCGTTGCACTGCTTGGGGCAATGAACTCATGGCAGATTGTAATTTATTTTGAACTTGCACTTGGGCAGTATCTGCATCGGTGCCATTTTCAAATGTTAAAGTCACAGAGGCAGACCCTGCCGCTGATGAATTTGATGACATGTACATCAGTCCATCAATCCCTTTCATCTGCCGCTCGATGATCTGTGTGACCGAGTTTTCAACCGTCTCAGCATCAGCACCTGGGTAAATGGCACGCACCGTTACTTGAGGCGGTGCAATTTTTGGGTATTGTTCAATCGGCAAACCATGAATTGCCAAAACACCGACCAGCATGATGAGAATTGCAATCACCCAAGCAAAAATCGGTCTATGGATAAAAAAACGAGACATGCTATACCTTTATTTACTTGGTTTCGTCAGCAGCGTTCATCGCAGCTTGTTCTTCGGCGGATAAGTTGGCGGCCGTATCACTTTGCGGTCTTGCCATCGGAATGTTTGAGTTAACAGTATTTGGCTTAGAAGGCGGCGGCGTGCTGATATCAGCATTTGCTTCACTGCTGGTAGCTGGCAGTTCTCGCACATTAACCTCTTGGTCTGGCTTAACTTTACTGCCACCAATAATCACAACACGATCACCAGAATTAATACCACCTGTTACAATCCAATTGCCATGATAAGTGCCTGCTGTCAAGACCGTGCGAATCTCGATTTTATTATCTGCGTTAACGATATAAACTTGAGTTTCGCCTTTTGGTGTACGCATTATCGCTGATTGTGGCAATAAAGCTGCTTCATGCACCACGCTTTGAATTAAGCGAGCATTCACAAACATACCCGGTACAAGCTTACCTTCAGGATTTGGGAATACAGCGCGTAAGGTCATGTTGCCTGTGGCTGTATCCACTTGTGCATTGGCAAGCAATAATTGCCCTAAGATTGGATAAGTTTGACCATCTTCAAGCACCAGCTGAACCTCTGCACTGCCTTGACCGACTTGACCAGACTCAATCTGTTCACGCAATCTTAGCATTTGGGTTGAAGACTGACTGATGTCCACATACACCTCATCTAGCCGATTAATCGTCACCAATGGTGTTGGCTGATTGGCGGATACGAGTGCACCTGCTGTCACCGCTGAGATGCTTGTTACACCACTGATGGGTGCCTTGACAATGGTACGACCTGCGTCCAGCTGGCTGGCGTTTAGATTGGCGCGTGCACTTTGCACGGAAGCTGTCGCACTTTGAATATTGGCATCTGCCTGTGCAACTGCTGCTTTGGCAGCCAAAACATTCGCTTCAGCAGTTCGCATGGCGGTTATTGCTTGGTCAAAAGCTTGACGAGAGATCGCCTCAACCTCTAATAAGCCCTCAAGTCGCATGACATCTGCCCGTGCCTGAGCCAAATTGGCTTCTTGAGCGGCCAAATTGGCTTGAGCCGATGCTCGTGTGGCCTCGGCATTACCGACAGCCGCCTCAGCATTTTGAACCGCTGCTTCACCTGCTTGCACTTGGCTGGTATAGCTATCGACATTAATCCGATATAAAGGCTGTCCTGCCTGCACCATACTACCTTCATAAAACAGCACTTCATCAATAATACCAGTCACCTGCGGGCGAACTTCTGAGGTCTCAATGGCGGCAACACGCCCTGCAAAACTTTGAATCACTGGCACAGTTTCAAGCATGATGGTTTGGACATCTACCGTCGGATTTGGCATTTGTTGCTGCACGCTGGTATCGTCCTGTTGACTGCACGCCGTCAGCACGCCCATACTGGTCATCAGCCCAATGACCAGCACTGCTGTTAGATTTAATTTCATGATAACCCACTTTAAAACTGACTGAATAATCTTATGGATTTGCTGACTTGGCATTGATAGCCATCACTGCCATAACTGCAAAATTCTCTTAGACACAAAATCAAGCAAACCCTTAAAACCACCCTATTGGCTAGGATTTTCCTAACATCTAAGGACAAATATAAAAAGACCAAATTTCTTATTATAGCTGATTTTAACGCCAAAACAGTGAGATTTTTTGAGATATTTTTGGGGAAATTGTCAAATTTGTGTCTTGCAATTGATACTTTTTTATGAGCAACGACATAGACTTGGCAAATTTTTGAAAATTTTTAAAAATTTTACTTGTAATTTTGAAAATTTTTGGTAAGATAGCATCACTTGAATGGCTGGATGGCAGAGTGGTCATGCAGCGGACTGCAACTCCGTGTACGCCGGTTCGATTCCGACTCCAGCCTCCAAAGTAATTCAGCAAAGATCTAAAGCATACTTTTGCAAAACGCTTTGCCCGAGTGGTGAAATTGGTAGACACAAGGGATTTAAAATCCCTCGCTCTTACGAGTGTGCCGGTTCGAGTCCGGCCTCGGGCACCATCATTATCTTTGGTATTAATTATCTTTGATATGACCAAATTTAACAAATAACCGCTAAATCTGATTAGGTTCTAGCGGTTTTTTTGATTGTGTCATTGGTTAGGGTGATGAATACATTTTAAGACCCAATCAAGCGAACCCCAACAATCATAAGCACGCCTGTCTCATCCATCAAAAAATCCACATCCACGCCATCATAACGCAAAGCAAAAATGGTACCCACCTCATCTTGACGGTAAGCAGGTCTTGGGTCTTGAGCGATAAGACCTTGGATAGTCTGAACATCAGCATCCTCTAACACACCTTGCCCAATAAGCCCATCAAACACCTGTTTGGCCTTGGTGTCTATGGCAGTTTTACGCATGGATGGCGTGTCTATTTGCTGACTGATGGCATCGGTGATACTATCAGAAAAAGCCAAATAAGGCTTGATATCAAAAATTGGCGTACCATCTGCCATATCTGCACCAATGATATACAGCCTAACTTTATGATTAATCACCTCAAGACGCTCTAGACGGACTACCGACAACCCCAAAGGTGAAGGTCGATACATGCTGCGGGTTGCAAAGACGCCCATTTTAGCATTACCGCCAAATCTTGGTGGTCTCACTTGCGGACGAAAATTAGCTTGGGGTCGATTATGATGAAATTGCCAAATAATCCACAAGTGGCTATAATTTTCAATACCCTCAAAAGCAGCCATATTATCATAAGGTGGCACAAATTCAATATGACTGGATACTTGAACAAGATTGGGCTGTCTTGGTATGCCAAATTTTTGAGTTAGGGGTGAATGATGGTAACCAATAATGGGAAAAGTTATCATGGTCATAGAGAATTTTTCTTATTTATGCTAAAATTTTTTCGTTTATGTAAAACTGGTTTATGCTAAAATAAAGGCTGCTTATTCCAAAATTACCCTAAAACAACTGGGTAAAATTCATTATCATATAAAAAATAATTATCCCATCGGCTGCTATGATCATCTGCCGATACCAAAACTCATCAAAATTAGGGAAATTTTATGTCAAAGTTTATCACAGAAACCGTCACTTATGTACATCATTGGAATGACAGTTTATTTACCATCAAGACCACTCGTGGCGATAGCTTGCGTTTTCGTAATGGTGAATTTGCCATGATTGGTATCATGGTTGATGGCAAACCCTTAGCGCGTGCTTACTCGATCGCCAGCCCAAACTGGGCAGAGGAACTTGAATTTTTTTCAATTAAAGTTCCTGATGGTCCGCTGACTTCTCGCCTGCAACACATTCAAGTTGGTGATGAATTATTAATCAGTAAAAAACCGACTGGTACTTTGGTACTTGATGACTTATTACCTGGTAAACATCTGTATATGCTTGCCACAGGTACAGGACTTGCGCCATTTTTATCATTGTGCCGTGATCCTGAGGTGTATGAGCGTTTTGAAAAGGTGATTTTGGTACATGGCGTGCGTCATGTCAATGATTTGGCTTATCGTGATTTTTTTGAAAATCAGCTACCAAATGATGAGATTTTTGGTGAATGGGTTCGTGAAAAATTCATCTACTACCCTACCGTCACTCGTGATGAATTTCATCATACTGGCCGTGTCACTGATTTGATAAAATCAGGCAAACTGTTTGATGACATTGGTTTGCCAGTGATGAATAAAGACGATGACCGTGTGATGATTTGTGGCAGTATGGCGATGAATGCCGATACTGCTGCCATCTTAGATGAGCTTGGTCTGACGGTATCGCCTCGTATGGGTGAACCTGCCGATTATGTCGTTGAACGCGCGTTTGTTGGTTAATTAACTTTCATCAAAAAAGCCAAATCCCAATGATTTGGCTTTTTGGTTTTTAATTAATTGCCTCGGATAATTGTGCGGCTAATTGTGCCAATTCATCTGGATTGGCAGATACCGATTCATGTTTGGCAATGTCACTAAAGTGTGCTGGCACAAGATGCATATGATAATGCAGCACTGACTGACCTGCTTCGGGGTGATTTATCTGCACTTGAGTGATGCCTTGTGTTTTTAGAACTTGCCTTTGTGCTTTCATGACTTTTTGAGCGGTGGCAATGACTGCTTGAGCATATTGTAATGGCAAATCCGACAACTCAACCGCTGGACACTTTGGAACGACCAACACATGCCCAACAACCACTGGCATGATATCCATAAATGCCAAAGTCTGATCATCTTCATAGACCCGATGGCAAGGCAGCTCGCCCCTTAAAATCTTGGCAAAAATATTACTATCGTCATAATGCGTTATCATAACATCCTCCTTAGTTAGTGATATGGTCGCCTTATTTTAGCACAGTTTGGCTGGTAATTTGCTCGGATTTTGTTGTAAATTTATGCTATAGTATGGGTTTTAAGATGATGCACTCAGATGGACAAGACCGATAAACCTTTAATTTTACTACAAAATATTTTCAATGATACAGGTTTTACCTTTCGTATCCATAATGTTAAACTGTCTCAGTTAACCATTGATTTTGACTTACCTCAAATGTTTTTAGTGCATTATGACCAATTGGCTGATGAGCTAAAAGCACGCATACCTCTCACCCCCCAACTTTTAAAGCACATGAATACACCAATGACCACCGATGAGGCAGAAAAATTGCTTGGGCTGCCACATGCAAGCATCGACAAAGCTTGGCATATCAAACTAAAAGGTACGGCAGTGATTGCATGTGATGCGTTATCGTTGGCAATTCATACTCACTTTACCAATACCGCCAAACCCGCCCAAGTTGCCTATGGTGATAAACAAACGCTGATCCATCAAGAAGCGGCCCGCTGGCAGATGACAGGTAATGTCAATGTCTTATTTAAACATACAAATTATAATTTGGTGAGCATTGATTTGGAAGATGACATACTAACAATGCATGCACAAAGCGGTTATATGCGTCTACCAAATAGCCATTCATTAGCCACAACCCATGCAATCAACACCCTAAAGCATACCAATCTTGATGCCATTGGTTATTTAAATGATGCAATCATCGAAACCATCACTACAGCCCAGCGATAAGCCATTTTTTATAAGCCTTAGTTGACAATGAATTTTTAACAACTATCATGGATATGCCCAATTATTCATTGATTATTCTGAGTGATTATCCTTGATTTGAGCAGCTTTAGCTTGTCTTTTTTGACGCATTAATTGCAAGCGACGCTTAAGCGATGGATTTTCTTCAATAGACTGCTTTTTTTGATAAGTTTTCCAATCACCAAAGGGATCAGATTGCATTTGGCTTTCATTTTGGTCCAAAATACGCACTGCATAATCGCCTAAAGTAAATTTAATGTACAGCACCTGAACCCAAACAATGACCATAACCATCAATGGTGTTGCCAAAGCAATGCCCAAAATGCCTGTGATTGAACCCATAATGACCTGAGATAACAGCAATGCCACTGGTGGCAAATCCACCATACGATTTTGGACAATCGGTGAGATGACATAGCTTTCAAGCTGCTGCACCACAATAATCATCAATGCCACCCATAACAGCATTTTTGGTGAGACAATTAAAGTTAATAATAAAATCGGTACGGCTGATAACCAAGGACCCAAAACTGGCACAAAGTCCAGTAAAAAGGCAATAAATCCCAAGGCTAAGGCAAAAGGAATGCCCATTAACCAAAGTGTTATCCCTGTGGCAATGCCGACAAATGCCATCACAACCAGCTGCCCTAATAACCATTGCTGCATGGAACGATAGCTACGGTCTAACAGATATTCTGCCTTATCTCGGCTGTCTTTTGGTACCATTGCCACAAAGCTGCGGCGATAAATAGAAGGAGAAATTGCCAAAAACAGCCCAATAATTGCAATCACAACCAAAGTTCCCATGCCGCTGACCATGCCGCCCAAATAAGTTGGTAGGTATGCCATCGCACCATCACTAAACCGTGTCAAAAACTGCTGTGGATTATCTCTTAGCTCTCTTGCCCATTCTAGACCCGCCAGCCATTCATAAACAATAGGATAGGTTTGTAAATACTGATTTAAATATTGGTTCATGTATTCAAATGCTTGTGGTACCAATAATTTTAAGTTTTCTAGTTGAAGTGCCAGCTCATGCCCAAACAGTGCCGCCAAGGTGGATAAAATCCCCACAAGCCCCATCAAAACCATTGTTAATAAAATACCATGTGGTAGTTTTTTGAGATATTGCCCAACCCAAGGTATCAAAGTGAGATATTCAACCAAACTTAACAGCCAAACCGCCATTAAAATTGAAGCAAAAACAATCAGCCAAACATGTATTAAATAATAAAAACTCAGTAGCATCAAGACGACCGCTACCGTCATAAAAATAAACGACTTTTGTTCTTGTGTATTCATAGGTTTGCCATTAGACTTTATTTACTAAAGTTTTATTCATCTTTAAAATTGTGTTTATCATATCATCATTCATCAACATAAAAAAGACAGCTTGATGTCTTTATCAAGCTGTCTTTATCAATGACTGCGACAGTGATTATGATTGAGTGGATTGGTCTGATTTGGGCAAGGGTAATGGTCCTTTTAAAAGATACTCATCAATCATTTCATTTTGAGAATTATGCTCAGCGGATTCTTCGGTGATGTACCACTGGCTATTACGGTACAGCGTCAAGCGATCACGACCCAAACCACGCCACAGACAATACATCATCACAAAAACCACAATCGCAAACGGCAATCCTGCCACAATCGCCGCTGCCTGCAATGCACCAAGTCCACCAGCTGCCAATAAAACCGCTGCAATAATACCTTCAGAAGTTACCCAAAATAACCTTTGAATTTTTGGCGGATCGGTTTCACCGCCAGCCGTCAGCATATCCACCACCAAGCTTGCACTGTCTGCTGAAGTGACAAACCATAACACAATCATAATCATAATCACGACCATTAAGCCCTTGGTGAATGGGTAATGTTCAATAAATCTAAAAATGGCACTGCCGTAATCAGCTTGAACCGCTTCAACAAAACCATACGACCCAAGCATCTCCATATGAACCGCTACGCCACCAAAAGTTGTAAACCATAAAAATAAAAGTAGCATCGGCACAAACAGCACGCCAAATAAAAATTCACGAATGGTACGACCTCGAGAAATACGCGCAATAAAAATCCCCACAAATGGCGACCAACTCACCCACCATGCCCAATAAAAGATGGTCCAAGATGACTGCCAATCTGTATCAACATAAGCTTCATTCCAAAGCCCAAGCGTAATCAGATTGCCTGCATAGTTACCAATATTTTCAATAAAGCTATCAAAAATAAACCGTGTTGGACCTGCCAAAATCATAAAAGCAAGCATCACCAAGGTGGCTAAGATGGTAATATCACTTAAGCGTTTTACGCCCTTATCAAGCCCTGCCATCACCGACAGTGCTGCACATACCGTAATTCCAGCGATTAACCCTAGTTTTAGTGTTAAACTTGGTGTTATGCCCCATAGTTGTGCCAATCCTGTCTCAAGCTGCATCACGCCAAGACCCAAAGAGGTTACCACACCAAACATCGTGCCAAATACCGCTAAGATATCAACCGTATGACCCCAGCCGCCATAAATGCGTTTACCAATCAATGGAAATAATACCGAACGCACAGACAGCGGCAATCCTCGGCGATAGTGAAAATACGCCAAAGATAATGCAACAACCGCATACACTGCCCACGCATGTAGCCCCCAATGCAAAAATGAAATTTGCATCGCCTCTACGGCTGCATTCACCGTCTCAGGTTCGGCTCTAGGCGGTGCAGCAAAGTGATATAAAGGCTCAGCAGTACCCCAATATAAAAGCCCAATGCCAATACCTGCTGAAAATAGCATGCCAATCCATGAACCAAAACTGTACGCTGGCACTTCGGTTTGATGCCCAAGCCGAATATCACCATAGCGACTTAATGCCAAATATACACAAAATGCCAAAGCAAGATTCATCAAAATCACCAGCCCAAAACCAAAATTTTGGCTGATAAATTGCTGCATTTGCCCAAATACTTGCCCTGCTTGTTCACTAAATATCGCACCATACAACATAAATGCTATGACCAAAAAAGCAGAAACAGCAAAGACGGGGACGCTAACCTTTGGAAAAATACCAAACCGACTTATCTTAACGCCTTGGCTCATAATTTGTATGTCTTGATGATTTTTTTGATGAGAAGGTGGTTGTGATGCACTCATAAATCTCTCAATTTTTATAAAATTTGAATTTGTTTATTAAATTAATTTCATTAATATCCTGTGATTATTCAGTCTAATAAAATGTAGCAATGATAAATCAGTGATATTTTTGGGGCATAAGCCTAACAAAAATACCGTTTTATTGCAAATTTTGAGCAATTTTTACCAAATCCTTACTAGATAAAATTTTGTTTTGATGGTAATTTTTAAGTTGGGCATGTGTATTTGGTTTATATGTTTGGCTTTTGTAATTTTATGATATAATCTAATAAGTGTCATTTGATCAATCAGCCAAAAGAGTAAGACAAAATTAATAAGCTGCTATTAATAACCAATAGTTATGTTTATTACAAAAAATCAAACAACTTTTTGGTATCAAACAATGCTAAAATAGCAAAAATTAGCCAAATCATGGGCTGTCTAAGAGGTCAATGCTGACAATCAAGCAGCCCAAAGCCATCAAATAAGGAATATGTATGCCAATTTATCGCTCAAAAACTTCCACCGCAGGTCGCAACATGGCAGGGGCTAGGGCTTTGTGGCGTGCCACTGGCATGACCGATGCCGATTTTCAAAAACCCATCATTGCCATCGCCAACTCCTTTACCCAATTTGTTCCCGGGCATGTGCATCTTAAAGACATGGGGCAACTGGTCGCTCGTGAGATTGAAAAGGTAGGTGGGGTGGCAAAAGAGTTTAATACCATCGCTGTTGATGATGGCATTGCCATGGGGCATTCAGGCATGCTCTATAGCTTACCAAGCCGTGATTTGATTGCTGACAGCGTGGAATATATGGTCAATGCTCATTGTGCTGATGCTTTGGTGTGCATCAGTAATTGCGATAAAATCACCCCCGGTATGCTCATGGCGGCGATGCGTCTGAATATTCCGACGATTTTTGTCTCAGGTGGACCGATGGAAGCTGGCAAAGTACTCGCCAGCACTTTGGTTGATGGCAGTAATGTGCATGAAACGGTGGTCAATGACCAAGGGCAATCCATTCGCAAACTTGACCTTGTTGATGCCATGATTGACGCAGCAGATGATTTGGTCAGTGATGGTGATGTGCAAACGGTAGAAAACTCGGCCTGCCCCACTTGTGGGTCATGCTCAGGCATGTTTACCGCCAATTCCATGAACTGTTTGACCGAAGCGTTGGGGTTGTCATTGCCCGGTAATGGCTCACTGCTGGCAACCCATGCCAAGCGTCAAGAGCTGTTTTTAAAGGCGGGGCGAATGATTGTTGAGATTACCAAGCGTCATTATGAACAGGGTGATGACAGCGTTTTGCCACGCTCGATTGCCACCAAATCCGCCTTTGAAAACGCCATGAGCTTAGACATCGCCATGGGCGGTTCAACCAATACCATTTTGCATCTGCTGGCAGCAGCCAATGAAGCGGGCGTGGCATTTAAGATGGCAGACATTGACCGTCTGTCTCGCTTGGTGCCTTGCCTATCAAAGGTTGCCCCTGCCACCCAAAAATACCACATGGAAGATGTGCATCGTGCTGGCGGTGTGATGGGCATATTGGCAGAGCTTGACCGTGCAGGATTATTAGATACCAGCCTGCCCACCGTACATAGCCCCACCCTAAAAGACGCATTGGCAACTTGGGATGTGATGAATCCTGATAATACGCAAGCTCGCGCTTTATACATTGCCGCCCCAGGTGGTGTACGCACCACCCAAGCCTTTAGCCAAAATAAAACCTATCCAAATCTTGACTTAAACCGTGAAAGTGGCTGTATCCGTGATGTGAAACATGCCTATTCACAAGATGGCGGTTTGGCGGTGTTATTTGGCAACATTGCTGAGCGTGGTTGTGTGGTAAAAACCGCAGGTGTCGATGACAGTATTTTGACATTCACAGGCAAGGCGCGTGTGTTTGAAAGCCAAGATGATGCTGTTGAAGCCATTTTGGCAGACCAAATCATTGCAGGGGATATTGTCATCATTCGTTATGAAGGTCCAAAAGGCGGGCCGGGCATGCAAGAGATGCTCTATCCCACCAGCTACCTAAAGTCTAAAGGGTTGGGTAAAGCGTGTGCATTATTGACCGATGGGCGTTTTTCAGGTGGCACATCGGGCTTATCCATTGGGCATGCCAGCCCAGAGGCCGCTGAAGGGGGTGCGATTGGTTTGGTCGAAGATGGCGACACCATTGATATTGACATTCCTAATCGCACCATCAACTTGGCGGTTGCCCCCACAGAACTTCAAAAACGCCGTGAAGCAATGCAAGCGCGTGGCAAACATGCGTGGAAGCCTGCCAATCGCATTCGCCATGTGTCCCAAGCCTTGCGTGCCTATGCAGCCATGACCACCAGTGCTGACACAGGCGCAGTCAGAGATGTCAGTCAGGTGGAATAAGCATCACTTATTTAAATACTGACTGCGGTTCATCATTAAAACCAAATTCTTGCTGAATTTGGTTTTATGTTAAGATACCATCTTTTTACCAAAAACCTGTTTAGATAAGCTTATTTAAATGAGAGACGATTATGAAAATTTTATCTGTTGCCGTCACACTGATGACCGCCTTTACCCTAGCAAGCTGTGCAAGCACCCCTGAAAGTAACCCAAAAAACAGTTCTGCTCATTTAACCACCAGCTTAATCAAACATGCAGTCAAACAAACTTGCCAAACCCAGCTGACCAATCATCAGTACTGGAAAATTGCCACCATGAAATTATCTTCAGAATCTAAAGCCAAGATTTCACAAACGGCATGCGGCTGTGTCGCTGATAAAGCACCAGAAGCCGTCAGCTTGACCGAACTTACCACAGCCGCCATTAATCCAAATGCACGCGCTGAAGTTGCCCAAAAAATTGTGCGACACTCGCTTAGACCTTGTATGCTAGAGACTGTCAATGCTTTAGTTATACCAACCAACACACGCTAATTAATAAAAACCATCTTGGATAAAGATGGTTTTATTTTCACTATTTTTACATATCTTTAAATGATTTAAAGCCCAATTTCGCCGATAAATGGTAAATGGCGATATTTTTGATCATAATCTAACCCATAACCAACAATAAATTTATCTTCTACCTCAAAGCCACAAAACTTAACCGCCATGGGTATCTCACGGCGTGATGGCTTGCTGACCAGCGTACAAATTTCAATAGAATTAGGCTCACGAGTTTGTAAAATCTCAACAACCTTTGATAAAGTACGACCCGAATCGATAATATCCTCCACAATCAGAACATCTTTACCTTGGATTTCGCTGTCTAAATCTTTAATAATCTTGACATCGCCACTAGAAACGGTTGTTTTATTGATATAACTTGAGACGGTCATAAAATCAATCTCATGAGTTTTGTCAATCTGACGGCATAAATCTGCCATAAAAATGACTGAGCCTCGTAATAAACCAACCAATACCAGCTCTTTATTGCTATCTTGATAATGTGCACTAATTTGCATGCCCAATTCTTTGACTTTTGTGGCAATTTGCTCACTTGATATCATGATGGTTAAATCAAGTGGTGTACTCATAATAACTCCTAATAAAAATATTCAGACAAATCAATTCACGCAAATCAAGCAATACATATGCAAGCACATTCATCACGCCAAAAGATAATGTTTTTAAAAATATTGTAACGCCATCTCAGATAACGCAAATTGTCGCACATCATTGAGCATGGTGGTATCAAAATTATGAATAAATACAAAAGATAAGCGGCGGCTTGGCTCACAAAAAGCAACCGATCCATTATAACCCATATGCCCATAGCCATCAGGTACATCTTGCAGGCTAAATAATCGATGAAACCCCATTCGCCAATGCATATTTGCAGGCATCACCGCATCAAACCCATCGGTTTGTATTGCTCTCATGCGTGATACCACATCCTTTGAAATAACGGTTTGCCCTTGCCAAATACCATCATCGGCGTGCATGGCATAAATCCGTGCCAGTGCATTGGCTGAAGAGACGCCATTGGCAGCTGGTATGGTTGCCATCAACACATCACAGCGATGATATTCTAGCCCATCTTTGGCATTTGGCATCAAAGCATTTTTATAATTGGTCAAATTCATACGAGCCGTATCAAAGTACAAACGATTGACATGAGCGGTTGTTATCGGTTTATCGCCCAATGATGCACGCCAAAGCGGACTGGTAGGTAGATGAGTTAAGGTTTGTAATAAAGTCTCACTATCAGGCTTAAGTACTGGCTTGCGTCTGGGTGTATTTTTCTTGGGAATTTCACTAAAATAACGCTCAGGCTTGGCAATTTTATCAATTAAATCAGCACCTACTCCAAAATACAGCTCATCGATTACCCCCAACGGTTTGGCCAAATACTGATTGAGTGCCTGATTAAGCGTCATATCAGTAACACGCTCCACCAATCCACCAAGCACCCAACCTGAAACCAAGGCACTATAAGCACTGGCATAGTGATGCTCTTCCTGAGATTTTGGGGTAGAGGTGGGCATGGCAGCGATACGCTTTAGCATCTCGTCCCAATCAAGCAATACCTCAGCATCAGTTGTAACCAAGCTGATATTAAATAATCCTGCAGTATGCGATAAAACATCTTTTAAGCGAATGTCGGTTTTGCCATTTTGAGCAAATTCATGCCAGTATTGGCTTATGCGTGCTTCATAATCTAATAAGCCCTCAGAGACAAGCACGGCAATTAAAGTTGCCATCACCCCTTTGCCGATTGAGAAATTCACTGATAAAGTTTGTGATGACCATGGCAAATTTGGTAATGCAAACCCTGTGGCGGTATTAACCACCTCTTGACCATCTTTATAAATGACCAATGCCCCGCCAGCAGGCGCATCATCAAATTGTAGTGCTTGTAGCACCTGTGTAAAGTCTTCTTCAAACATCGCTATCATCGTTGTTAGTTTTTGTGAACCCAAGTGCTTGATTTAATGATAAAATCAAGCAACCCAATGGCAAATTCATCATAAATAGGCAAGTGTACCAATTAAGTGAACTTTTTCGCTGTCTTTGGCATACAATCCAAATTCAATACCAAGTTCATCGGGTGTATCGGTCATTAGCTCAATCTTTGATGGCAAAAATACAGGCAATTTAAATGAGACATCCACACGATACGCCGCTGGTAGCTCAAAATGACGAGCAATCATAGCCAATGAGCGTGCCTTTGTCCACATACCATGTGCAATTGCTTTCGGGAAACCAAACGCTCTTGCTGACAGTGGATGCAGATGAATCAAATTAAAATCACCTGACACAAACGCATATCTGCGACCAATATCCTCTTCAACATCCATCACCAAAAATAAGCCGCCATCTGATTGATCAGGTTTTGAAAATACAGGTTTGGTTGTCCCTTGATGCGTGGCTTGTCTTTGTGCTTTGGATTTTTTTTGACGAGATAGATAGGTGGACACCCCTTCCCATACCATTTCATCTGCCACCCAAACGCTGGTCACAAAATCAAACTGCTGACCTTTATCATGAGTACGAAGATTATCAAGACGCACCGACAGGCGTACTGTTTCGGTATCAAAAATCACACGATGCTGGGTGACGCTGTTTTCAACATGCACCAGCCCAAGCATGGCAAAAGGAAAGTCTGGTTTTGCCATCATGTTCATTTGCAAAGTTTGCGATAGCACCGCAAAATAAGTCGCTGGTACCCGCCCATCATCCACAAATCCGCAGATCTTACGATACTCACGAAGGTTACCTTGTTCAACGACAAGCTTATCTACCGTATAGACTGAACTTGGCAAGTCTTTTGCCTTAGTGTCTGAAGATGGCAATAAGCTTTTGATGACATTGGCGTAGGTCGTGTGCATTTTTGGCAATTCGCTAAAATGTTTATCCGACATAATTTTTTCCTTGATAGCCGATGATGGCTTCATAAATTTTATATAAATGAGCAAGTTAAGGCAATTTATGCACCAAGTAAACTTTGACCACAGACACGAACCACATTACCATTAAGACCGCCTGCTTTGGGTGATAATAGCCAAGCGATTGTTTCTGCGACATCCACAGGTTCACCACCTTGACTCATAGAGTTCATACGGCGACCTGCCTCACGAATGGCAAATGGGATTTGACCGGTCATTTTGGTTTCAATAAATCCAGGTGCCACAGCATTAATGGTACGAGCTGAATCTTTAAATACCTTGGCTGTTGCTTCAACCAAGCCTATCACACCTGCTTTACTTGTGGCATAATTTGATTGCCCCAAATTACCTGCAATGCCTGAAATGGATGAAACACAAACAATACGCGCAGTCTCACCAAGTCCGTGATGATTCATCAAATAATCATTCACACGATGGATAGCACCTAAGTTAATGTTCATGACAAGATTCCATTTATCTTCACTCATCTTAGCCAAAGTTTTATCACGGGTGACGCCTGCATTATGCACCACCCCATCAAGCGTACCACAGGCGCGTACAATTTGCTCGCCTGCATCTTTGGCAGTGATGTCCAGCGGTAGTGCATAACCACCGATTTGCCCCGCCACTTTTTGTAGATTTGGCAGGCTGTCAGGCACATCTAGGCAGTACACTTTAGCACCATCACGAGCCAACACCTCAGCAATCGCTTGACCAATGCCTCGACTTGCACCCGTGACTAGGATTTTTTTACCCTGAAGAGTTGCATGGGTCTGAGTGGCAGCTTGGGTCAAATAAATTGGCTGACCTGATACATAAGCCGACTTAGCGGACATGAAAAATTCAAGCGTATGTGAAAGCTCACTTTCAGCACCCTTTTGAACATAAATCACTTGGGCGGTAATCCCCCGCTTAAACTCTTTGGCAATCGATTTGACAAAACCAAGTACCGCACGCTGTGCCAAACTAAAACCAATATCATCACCTGTACAACATTCAGGGCGTGCAATGACAAGCACTCTGCCCGATGCTTTCAGACGCCGAGCAATCGGATGAAAAAAATCATACACTTGCTTAAGCTCATCCGTATTTTTGATGTTTGTTGCATCAAAAATAGCCACTTTAAAACGAGCATTATCATCTTTTAGGCGGTCATTGAGCGAAGTTGTTTTTAGGTGATTTAAAGTGGCATCGGTATTGACTTTGGCTTCATAACTCCCCAAAATCTCCACCAAAGCATTCTGCACAGCGGTATCTTCACCGCTTGCTATGCCCAAAGCAACCTCACCTCGTACGACAGGCTGACCTGTTTCATAGCGGTCAAGCTTCATCGGCATCGGCAAGCCTAAATTTTTGGCAACTTTTTTGCCCAAAGATGACTGAACCAATTCTCCATAATGGTCGCTCATGACTGACTCCTAATTTAATGAATGATACGATCGCTTTATACGATGACAAACGGTGGTCGCAGCGTAACAAAACGATAAAATATGATAATTTATTGTACCATAAAATCATAAGTTTGAAGAAAACGGTACAAACTTAATATTCAAAAATCATCATTTATTTATATTTAGTTATACAAAATATTTTTTGTATAATAAATTGTAATCAAAACCCTAAAATTTCCCACAGAATGCGATAATAATGCTAAGCTAAGTCATGAATTGCTCAAGCTTTGAATAGGATTCGGCTTTTCATTTTTACTCACGATATTAAGAAGGATATTTTATGAGCTTAAATAAAGTTGCCATTTTAGGCGGTAATCGCATTCCTTTTGCGCGTAGTAATGGCGTATATGCTGATGCCAACAACATTGATATGCTCACTGCAGCTTTAGATGGATTGGTTGCTCGTTTTGATTTGGCAGATAAACAAATTGGTGAAGTTGTGGCAGGGACTGTCTTAAAACACAGTCGTGACCTAAACTTAACCCGTGAGGCAGTGCTTAACACCCAATTACCTGCAACGACACCTGCTTATGATATCTCGCAAGCCTGTGGTACTGGACTACAAGCAGCTTTTGCTGTGGCAAATAAAATTGCACTTGGTCTCATTGATAGTGGTATCGCAGGCGGTACAGATACAACCTCTGACGCACCGATTGCATTGGGTGATGGTCTGCGTAAGCCGCTTTTGCGTTTAGGCAATGCCAAAACAACCAAGCAAAAACTGTCTGCACTTAGTACCATCAATCCCAAAGATTTATTAGCCTTCCCCCAAAATGGCGAACCACGCACTCGCCTTTCAATGGGCGAACACCAAGCCATCACCGCACTTGAATGGAATATCAGCCGTGCCGATCAAGATGAACTTGCCTATAACAGCCATCAAAACTTGGCTCAAGCGTATGAATCAGGATTTTTTGATGATTTAATCACACCTTATAAAGGCTTGACCAAAGATAATAATTTACGCCCTGATACCACACTTGAAAAATTAGCCAGTCTAAAACCTGCCTTTGGTAAAAAAAATGCCAATCCAACCATGACCGCAGGTAACTCAACGCCACTCACAGATGGTGCTTCTGTGGTGCTTCTGTCTAGTGATGCATGGGCAAAAGAGCATGGGCATGAGCCACTTGCCTACATCACTCACCAGCAGACAGCGGCGGTTGATTTTATTGGTAAAGAAGGTTTGACCGAAGGTCTTTTAATGGCACCTGCTTATGCCGTGCCTAAGATGCTCAAGCGTGCAGGTTTGACCTTACAAGATTTTGACTTTTATGAAATTCATGAAGCTTTTGCCTCTCAGGTACTTTCTACTTTGGCAGCTTGGGAAGATGAAACTTTTTGTAAAACTCGCTTGGGACTAGATGCACCACTTGGCAGCATCGATCGCAATAAGCTTAATGTCAATGGCTCAAGCTTGGCAGCAGGTCACCCATTTGCAGCAACAGGTGGACGAATTTTGGCGACAGCTGCCAAACTATTGGCTCAAAAAGGCTCAGGTCGTGCATTGGTTTCTATTTGTGCTGCTGGTGGTCAGGGCGTTGTGTGTATTTTAGAAAGATAATTCATTAACCTTTAAAATAAACCCTCATTATCCGATCAGATGATGGGGGTTTATTGTGATAAAGATTGATATCATCAGCCATGATTTAACAGCAATGTTAATATATTACTCAAGCACATCCATTTGAAAAACCTTATCTGAGATAATCCGGCCTTTGCTGGTACGCTGAATGTAGCCTTGTTGTAATAAATAAGGCTCAATCACATCCTCAAGCGTCCCTCGATCCTCAGCCATCGCTGCCGCCAGTGCTTCGACGCCAGCAGGGCCACCATGAAATCTTTGGGATAGCACCGATAAATAACGACGGTCCAGCTGATCAAGCCCTTGCTTATCCACAGCCAACATATCCAGTGCCGCAGAAGCAATCTCAGCTGTAGCGACGCCATCACCTTTAATCTCGGCATAATCACGCACGCGTCTAAGCAAGCGATTGGCAATGCGTGGCGTACCTCGGCTACGATGTGCCACTTCTAACGCCCCACCATCATCCATCAAAACCCCCAAAAGTCTGGCTGAACGCTTGACAATCGTGGTCAAATCCTCAACATTATAAAATTCAAGCCTTTGGACAATCCCAAAACGGTCAAATAACGGTGCAGATAATAATCCTGCCCGTGTGGTGGCAGCCACCAAAGTAAATGGCGGTAAATCCAATTTGATTGATCGTGCTGCAGGACCTTCACCAATCATAATATCTAGCTGAAAATCTTCCATCGCAGGGTATAAAATCTCCTCAATCACAGGACTTAGCCGATGGATTTCATCAATAAATAGCACATCACCCGCTTCAAGATTGGTCAAAATTGCCGCCAAATCTCCCGCTCGTTCAAGCACAGGCCCTGAGGTTGAACGCAAATTACCGCCCATCTCTTTGGCAATGATGTTAGCAAGTGTGGTTTTTCCCAGTCCTGGCGGGCCAAAAATCAGCGTATGATCTAACGCCTCCCCTCTTGCTCTGGCAGCAGGAATAAAGACTTTCATCTGCTCACGCACTTTTGGCTGTCCGATATATTCATCCAAACTGCTGGGACGAATAGCACGGTCGGCGGTATCGTCTTTTTTGGGATTTGGGTCAATTAAGCGATTGTCTAACATAATTTTTATTTTAGATAAGAAATAAGAAGATAAAGGCTTATTTTAACACAAATCCTTATCCAAAACCGATCTGCCACAATGCTAAAATCAAGCATTGTTATCAAAAGATTGAAAAATTATCACAAGATTGAAAATAAGTATATCAAGCGAAAGAAATCTCCCCAACTTTTGCCAATGTGTTACCAAATCAGAAGATAGGCTACAATACACATACATATTATGTGGGATTTTTTTACTAAAAAAACTTATCATAGGCACTTATCATAAACCAACCCAAAATTGATTGATCTGATAATGAAAGTGCTTTTTAAGGCCCGTCTTATGGCGATATCGCCTCAACTTGAAGCCACAGCATCAAAAGACAACATGCGTTTGTTGTTATGCCGTATGCCAAACACCGTTCAACGGCTTGGGGTAATGCTCTTTTTTGTGCTAAGCTTGAGCCTTTGCACTGCCGTTTCGGCAAATGCTACGACACCTCGTTATCAACGCATCTCAACCCCTCAAGCCGTCAGCACACAAGAGATCTATCTGACAGCGACACAGTATGAAGTAGCATTAATTCAAGTGCTATCTGAAATCTGCCCACCCATGCTCAATACTCGCCAAAAAGCCAATTTTAATCGTGCTTATGACAGGCAGTTGCGTATTTTTATGCCGTACTCAGCTGACCCCTATCAAAGCTTAAGACAGCTTAGTGCCCAGCGTGAGTATCGCATCGTTTTGCATAATGTGCGTGCGTGGACAGCCAGCTTTCCTGCTAGCGAAAATCGAGCACTTTGCTATGAGTTTGCTGCCGCCGCTTAAAAGTTCGCTCCATGCTGCTTAATTTGATATAATCATATTTGCTAATATATTTGATAATATAATAGACAATATAAAATAAATCACTCAAACACGCTAAGACTTAAGGGCTTTTATGTATACTTTTAATCGTCAATTTCCCCATACTCGCCTGCGTCGGCTACGCATCACTGATGGCATCCGTGAGATGGTGCGTGAGACACAGTTAGCACCGTGTCATTTAATTGCACCTGTCTTTGTCATTGAAGGCATGAATCAAAAACAGTCCATTCACAGCATGCCAAATGTCTATCGCTACTCGATTGATTTGTTGATTGATTATGTGCGTGAATTATATGCCGCTGGCGTGCGTATGATTGATATTTTTCCTGTCATTGACCCCAAGCTAAAAACGCCTGACGGTCAAGATGCCTATCACAACGATACGCTGGCGGTGCGTGCGGTGCGTGCCATCAAAGATGCCGTGCCACAGATGATTGTCATGACAGATGTTGCACTTGACCCTTATACCACGCATGGTCAAGATGGTATTATTGATGAGTCAGGCTATGTTATCAATGACATCACTACCGAAGCACTGATTAAACAGACCCTAGCACACGCAAAGGCTGGTGCTGATATCATCTCCCCAAGTGATATGATGGATGGACGCATCCAAGCAATGAGACAAGCACTTGAAAATGATGGCTATGTCAATACTGCCATCATGGCATATTCTGCCAAATATGCTTCGGCATATTATGGGCCATTTCGTGATGCGGTCGGTTCATCAGGCAATTTAAAAGGTCATAAAAAACAATACCAAATGGATCCTGCCAACCGTGCAGAAGCATTACATGAGGTTGCGCTAGATATCCAAGAAGGGGCAGACATGGTGATGGTAAAACCTGGACAGCCATACTTAGATATCGTGCGTGAAGTCAAAGATGCTTTTGGTGTGCCAACCTTTGCCTATCAAGTCTCAGGAGAATATGCCATGCATATGGCAGCTATCCAAAATGGCTGGCTCACCGATGCAGTTATTTTAGAAAGTTTAATCGGCTTTCGCCGTGCTGGTTGTGATGGTATTTTGACATATTTTGCACTTGATGCTGCCCGTATGCTAAACGACTGATACCCCCAAATACGCAATTAAAATCGCTTCAATAACACTGAAGCGATTTTTTTGTGATGCGTTTTTAATCATAAGTATGCAAAAGATAAGTTTGATATCACCTGAAAATTTTTCATATAATCAACTGGGTTTCACCTACCGCAAGTCTAAAAATCATGCTAGAATAACCAAAGTTTACCAAAAAATCGTGATATTTGGCGACTAAGAATAGTAACTACTAACGCTATTTAAATCTGCTAAATTAACTCAATTATAATGGATATATTATGACCTCAGCAACAAGAGACCAAAAGGTTGACGATACCGCTTTTAATACCAATGCCGACCTACAAAAACAACAATTTGAACAAGCTGCATTACATTATCATGAACACCCACGCCCAGGTAAAATCTCTATTACACCGACCAAAAAAATTGCCAACCAACGAGATTTGGCATTAGCATATTCACCCGGTGTTGCTGTGCCTTGCCTTGAAATTGAAAAAAACCCCAAACTTGCCGCCAAATATACCGCACGAAATAATTTGGTTGGTGTTATTACTAATGGTACTGCTGTGCTTGGCTTGGGTAATATCGGTGCATTAGCCTCAAAACCTGTTATGGAAGGTAAAGGGGTTTTATTTAAAAAATTTGCTGGTATTGATGTTTTTGATATTGAGATTAATCAAAATGACCCAGATAAGTTTATCGAAGCAGTTGCAAGCCTTGAACCCACCTTTGGGGGTATTAACCTAGAAGACATCAAAGCACCAGAGTGCTTTAAGATTGAGCGTGAATTGCGTGAACGCATGAATATTCCTGTATTTCATGATGACCAGCATGGTACAGCCATCATTGCCGCTGCCGCTTTATTAAACGCTCTAAAACTGGTGAAAAAAGATATCGCAGACATTAAAATTGTCTGCTCGGGTGCTGGTGCCGCTGCGATCAGCTGCCTTGAGCTTATCATCGCACTTGGTGCTAAACGCTCAAATATCTATGTGCTTGACTCTCGAGGTGTTATCACGACACGCCGTGACAACCTAGACGCCTCAAAACAGCTATTTGCCCAAGATACTGATGCGACCACTTTAAGCGAAGTGATTGACGATGCTGACTTTTTCTTAGGTCTGTCAGGTCCAGGTATTCTAAGCCAAGATATGGTGAAACGCATGGCAGGCAATCCGATCATTTTTGCGCTTGCCAATCCCAATCCTGAGATTATGCCAGAGCTTGCCCATGCCGCTCGCCCAGATATCATCATGGCAACAGGTCGCTCAGATTATCCCAACCAAGTCAATAATGCTTTGTGCTTTCCGTATATTTTCCGTGGTGCTTTAGATGTCGGTGCAACCATCGTCAATGAAGAAATGAAAATTGCGTGCGTGCATGCCATTGCTGCTATGGCACATACTGAGGTTTCCTTATCCGAAACCGATAAGAATACCGAAAGTAAGCAATTTGGTCGTGAATACCTCATTCCAGGCCCACTTGAGCCAAATCTCATCTTAAATATCGCCCCTGCTGTTGCAAAAGCGGCAATGGACTCTGGCGTGGCAACTCTACCCATTGAAGATTTTGATGCTTATCGCCAAACATTATCTGAGTTTGTTTATAATTCAGCCTTGGCAATGAAGCCCGTCTTTACCCAAGCCAAGCAAGCACCAAAACGAATTGTCTATGCTGAAGGCGAAGATGCCAATGTCTTGCGTGCGGTGCAAGTTGTGGTTGATGAAAATATGGCACAGCCCATTATCATTGGTCGCCCTGATGTGATTGAAGCAAAAATCAAAGAGTTGGGTCTGCGTTTGACAATGGGTGAGAATGTTGAGGTAGTTGATATCAATAATAACCCAAAACATGAACAATACTGGCAACATTATCATCAAGCCAACCACCGTTTGGGCGTCTCAGCTGAGCTTGCTCGCCGTGATATGCGTCGCAAAAGCTCGTTATTAGGTGCCATGATGGTTGAACAAGGCGACGCTGACGGTCTATTGTGCGGTACATTTGGTTATTATGATTTACACTTAAATTATATCCGCCGTGTCATCGGTAAGCGTCAAGGTGTGAGCGATTACTACGCCATGAGCGGTGTGATTTTACAGGATCGTACGCTGTTTATTGCTGATCCTTATATTCATGAAAATCCAACAGCAGCACAAATTGCTGAGATGACCGTTTTGGCCGCTCAAAGCATACGCCGATTTGGTGTTGAGCCTCGTGTGGCGTTGTTGTCACATTCTGATTTTGGCACTTCTCAGCGTACCTCAGCGGTTAAGATGCGTGAAGCTTATCAAATTTTATGCGATATGAATGTTGATTTTGAGTTTGATGGTGAAATGCATGGCGATGCTGCCTTAGATGTGCGTGTCCGTGAACAAAGCCATCCATTTAGCACACTGCATGGTTCAGCCAATCTACTGATTATGCCTACATTAGATGCCGCACACATTGCCTTTAACTTACTTAAATCAAGCAGTGGCGGCTCGGCTATTGGCCCAATTTTATTGGGTGCAGATAAGCCTGTACATATCCTAGTACCTGCATCAACAGCACGCCGTATCGTCAATATGACCGCTATTGTTGTTACAGATGCCCAAAAAGTAGATGTTTAATTAAATCACCTAACATTAAATGCCAGCTTGGTTGCTGGCATTTTTTATTGGATTTTTGAAAAATTATTGTTATATTTAATTATTCATCTTTATAAGGATTATCCATGCAAGTATATTTGGTTGGTGGTGCTGTGCGTGATGCTGTGCTTGGCTTGCCCATTACCGATAAGGACTTTATGGTTGTGGGTGCTACGCCTCAGGTGCTGCTTGATTTGGGATTTATCCAAGTTGGGGTAGATTTTCCAGTATTTTTACATCCCAAGACACAGGCAGAGTATGCTTTGGCTCGTATTGAAAGAAAATCAGGTGTCGGCCATACCGCTTTTCAAGTACACGCCGATCCAAGTGTCAGCCTAAAAGAAGATCTCATTCGACGGGATTTAACCATCAATGCACTGGCGATTGAGGTTAAAGGCTTATTTGATGAGACGCCCATGACAGGCAAGGTCATTGATTTTTATGGTGGGCTAACCGATATCCAAAATCGCACGCTTCGACATGTCTCGCCTGCATTTAGCGAAGATCCACTTAGGGTGTTGCGTGTGGCAAGATTTTTTGCCCGCTTTGCACCACTTGGGTTTAGCATTCATGATAGCACTGCCAAACTGATGCAAGACATCGCCAAATCAGGTGAGATGAGCAGTTTAAGCCGTGAGCGTTTATATTCTGAATTTGTTAAAGCGATGCGACAGCCACAAGGTGATCAATTTATTGCCTGCCTGCACCAACTTGATATTTTGCCCTTCATTTTACCCACATTAGCACAGCATTTTAACACACCAAAAAACCGCTTACGCACCTTCACACGGCTGGCTTTAGCCTGTACGCTTGATTTACCTATTTTTAGCCGCTTTGCGATGTTGCTAAGCGATTTGCCCAAAGATGACCTAAGCGACTGTCTAAATAGACTAAATGCCCCAAAAAGTATTCGGCAATTTATACAAACCTTTAATCATTTCCATGACACACTCATCGCTTTACCCAACATCTCAGGCAACTCTTTGCTTGAATTGCTTGAACGCACGCAAGCACATAAAGACAGCACGAAACTGATACAGCTTTATGATACTTGTCATGCCTACCAAGGCAGCCCTCTGGATTATCCCAAGCAGTGGCTATTTGACGCCATTACTTGCTACCAAAGCATAAGTATTGCCGACATTGACCCAACTTTAACAAAAAAAGCCATTGGTGACGCCCTATCACATCTTAGATGCCAAGCCTTACATGAACTTTTAAGTAATTTTCAAAAAACATCTGTCGCTAGGCTTTAACAAAAAAGGAAAATCATGATGAAAACAGCACTTATCACGGGCGGTGCCAAGCGTATTGGTGCTGCCATTACCAATCTACTACACCAACATGGTTTTAATGTCATCATTCATTACCATACCAGTCAAGCTGAAGCGGATAAATTAAGCCACACGCTCAACCAGATTCGACCAAATTCTGCAACAACGATTTGTGCGGATTTAGACATCATTCATCACCAAGAACAACTGTCTGAATTTAGCAAACTGTGCATTGCTCAATTTGGTCGTATTGATGCACTGATCCATAATGCATCTAGTTTTTATCCAAGTGATTTAAATGATACACATCAAACCCTACTTAAGCATTGGGATAATTTATTCTTAACCAATGCCAAGGCGCCATTACTACTTAGTCATGCCTTATTGCCTGCTCTTAAAAAATCACACGGCTGTATCGTAAGCTTATTGGATATTCATGCTGATGCCAAGCCTTTTATTGGCTATCCCATCTATAATATGGCAAAAGCAGCACACCGCATGATGGTACAAAGCCTAGCCCTTGAGCTTGCCCCCGAGATTCGGATTAATGGGGTGTCGCCTGGTGTGAATATTTTCCCTGAAGATCATCATTCTTCATTAAGCCATCAAATAAAATCCGATCTCATCGCCTCTATTCCACTTGCTCGTATTGGCACCCCAGAAGAGATTGCTTGCACCGTCTTATTTTTACTAAAAAGCGCTTATATAACAGGGCAAATTCTTGCCATCGATGGCGGTCGCAGCCTGACCTTAAAGGGTGGCTGATACACAGATTTAGACAGTTGGCTTAAATTTAAGATAAGATTTTTAACAATAAACCGCCAAAATAATGCAAAAAATTGCTGACAAATTAAAGATTTTAGGCTAAAATTCACACACGCTTACATGGTTATCAATTTGCCGTTACATTAGGTCAAATTGGTAGCCTCTTTATTTTGTTTAACCCTTGAAATTTTCGGAGCAGATAGCCTAATCGAACAGTCGCCAAATCTTTTGGCACGATGAAGCTAAGTTCTCTTTTGTGTTCGCTGCATTTTATGCACACTTAAAAGGAAATACCATCGTTGAATACCTCCTCTACGCCCAATATCGCTCGCCTGCAGCGTAATTTAAGTTTGTGGCATGTGATCATTATCGGTCTTGCCTACATTCAGCCCATGACTTTACTGGATACTTTTGGCATGGTCTCTCGAGACAGTGGCGGTCATGTACCCATGTCATATATTTTTGCATTGGTGGCCATTTTACTCACCTCGATCAGTTATGGCCATATGATTCGTGCTTATCCATCATCAGGTTCTGCTTATACTTATACCCAAAAATCCATTAATCCTTCTATGGGCTTTATGGTAGGTTGGTCAAGCTGGCTTGATTATTTATTATCTCCGTTAGTGAATATCATTTTGGCGGTAATTTATTTAGAAGCATTATTCCCTACGGTCAATCATTGGGTTTGGGTTATTGGTTTGACGGCACTGATGACGGGCGTTAATCTTTTTGGCTCAAAAGCTGTGGCCTATTTTAACAGCTGGATTGTTTTTGTACAGCTGGCTGTTATTGCAGTCTTTGTTTTTTTAACTTACAATGCTCTGTCAGCAGGTCAAAACGCCGATGGTATCATTAGCCCTGAAAATGCTTATCATCTTTGGAGCATGGCACCCTTTTGGGACAGCATGACCTCTGTTGCAGCACTCATTACGGGTGCAACCATTTTGTGCTTCTCATTTACAGGATTTGACGCACTCTCAACATTAGCTGAAGAAACCAAAGACGCCAAAAACACTCTACCAAAAGCAATGATTTTAACGACTTTGATTGCTGGCGTTGTATTTATTATCAGCACTTATTTTATGCAGCTGTATTTCCCAAATCACCCAGAAACTTATTTTAAACTCGTTGATGAAACACAACCTGAAATTTTAGAGGCTGTTGGTGGTGCGGTATTTAAGGCGGTGGTACTCGGATTTGCCATCGTTACAGTCATGGCATCAGGAATCTCAGCCCATGCAGGCGTTTCTCGCTTGATGTATGTGATGGGTCGTGATGGTGTGATTAGCAAAAATATTTTTGGTAAAATTCACCCAACTTTATTTACACCAGTCAATAATATTCTCATCGCTGGTGTTGTCGCACTAACCGCTGGTTTTGTTACACTTGAATCGGTGGTAAATCTAATCAGTTTTGGTGCTTTGACAGCATTTAGCTTTGTCAATATTTCTGTGTTATTCCATTATGTCTTTAGAAATAAATATGTGCATAATGCAAAAGATGTATTAAGCTATATCATCGTACCAATTGCAGGCTTTATCAGTGTGTTTTTAATGTGGTTGAAGGTTGACAAACTAACCTTTGAAGTGGGTCTATTTTGGGCTGCCATTGGCTTTATTTGGCTTGGCATCAAGACTCGTGGTTTTAAAGCACCTGTCCCACAGTTTAAAGAAGAAGATGTTTAAAATCTTAATAAAAAATATCCTTAGTAAAAAATATCCCAAGTACTTTTGGGATATTTTTTATTGATAGATTGGTCAAATCACCATCTTATTAGTCTTTGTAAGATTAATCAGATTTGACCGATTTTAAGTACAGGCTTAAGGTGTGATGGTCTGTCCAATCGCCTCTGCCAGCTCAAGAATTTCTGCTTCGCTCATATCTTGGCTGGTTGCCAATAATCTTTGTGAAATCTCATCTGCTGGCTGATTATCCGCCTTGGGATATAATTTTGGTAAATCCAGCATCTGCCGCACCAAAGCACTCTTTAGGGTATCACGCCGACCCAAATAACGCTGATAAAAGCTTGAATTTAACAAACTTGCACCACCTTGCCCAACAGCATACAAGGTTGCCATATAGTCACGAATGTTCATCTGACTGTTTTGTTCGGTCAAATATCTTTGAACAATACAAGACATACGAACCATGCGTTCTCGGCGTACACGGTATAATTGGGCAAACATCTTGTTTAATCCAGAGGTTGTTGATGACAGGCGTTCTTCAATATGATTAAATAAAATCGCACGGTGCGGTAAATTGACCAACTGAAGCACCAATCGAGCCACGCCAGCACCAGCACCGTCTTCAACAATGATCATATCAAGTTTTCGCTTTTCATAATCAATCAAAATCCGCAACAGCAGCTCATCTTTACTGGCAAAATGCTTATAAAGCGTTCCTTTTGCCAAATCCAATGTCAAAGCCAAACTATCTAGTGTCAAATCCCCCTCGCCAGAGTCAAGCAATAATTGCTCAGCTGTTTGCAAAATACGCATCTCCCGCAACTCAAATTGCTGCTTGCGATTGGTCATGATATGTCCTTTATTCAATACAAATATTTAATACAAAAATAACTATCAAAGATTATAGCAAAACACAATAAAAATGGGTGATACTTTTTTAGCCCTCGTGTATTATTAAACAATTCTTAAGTATAATTTGATAATAAATGAAATACAAAATCTAGGGCAAATGATGCCGTGATTGTTACAATTTCATGTCAAAATGATGTGAATAATTGTTCACATTTAGACGGTTTTGTGTTAGTATATTTTTGTATAGAAATTCTTTTGAATATATTGATAATGCTTGCCTGACAGCATTTAATTATCATAAATTTTATATCAATATTCAAAATGAACTTTCTATTATTTACAAACTTTATCTAAATTATACCAGTTTGTTACCTTTATTATAGGATACTTACCTTTATGAGTGTTGAGCGTAATTCTGAAGCGTTTGAACAAGCACCCATCAACTGGATACCTGCCATTGTGCTGTTATCCACCTTATTTCTTGCCATTGCTATCGTGCCTTGGTATCTATGGACGCATGATGTGGGCATGGGCGTTTGGGTGGCTTTTGCAATTTTAATGGCTTGGACGGGTCTGTCTATCACTGCTGGCTACCATCGCTTGTGGTCACATAAATCCTATGAAGCCCATCCTATTGTCAAATATATTTTATTACTTGGTGCGACTTTGGCGGTTGAAAGCTCAGTATTTGACTGGTGTTCAGGGCATCGCTCACACCATCGCCATGTTGATGATGAATATGACGACCCTTATTCTTCTCGTCGTGGTTTTTGGTTTAGCCACATAGGTTGGATGCTACGCAAGTACCCAAGCGGTCAATACGACTACAAAAATATCCCCGACCTAAAAAAAGATAAGCTACTTACCCTACAACACAAGTATTATGGTTTTTGGATCATTGCTACCAATGCTGTTGTTCTAGCGATCATTGGCTGGATCACAGGAGATATGCTGGGTACATTTTTAGTTGCAGGTCTTCTACGCTTGGTATTGACGCATCATTTTACCTTTTTTATCAACTCACTGTGCCATATGTTTGGTACACGCCCTTATACCGATGAGAATACCGCACGGGACAATGGTCTACTTGCCATCTTGACTTGGGGTGAAGGTTATCATAATTATCATCACTATTTTCAATATGACTACCGTAATGGTGTCAAATGGTGGCAATATGACCCAACCAAATGGATTATCGGTCTGCTAGCTAAAGTAGGCTTGGCCAGTAATTTAAAGCGTGTCGATGATTTGACCATCAAACATGCAGAGCTGACCATGCAGTTTAAACGCGCCCAAGAACGCATCGCAACAGGGGGCGAACCAAGTTTAGATGAGCGTTTGGCTGCCTTTAAAGAGCGTATCAGTGCCGAGTATGATGAATTTACCAAAACGGTTGAAGAATGGCATGCCCTAAAAGCCAAAGCGATTGAGCTAAAGCGTGCAGAATTGGCCGACCGATTAAATGAAGCAGATGAAAAGCTCAAAGCACAGCTTGCCCAAATTGAAACTAAAATCTTAGAGCAAAGTAAGCGTGTTGAGCAAGCATATCTACAACTCAAAGGTAAAACCATCTGATTGATATTACTTGTTTTCTCCGCCCTTTATCTGTATATTGGATAAAGGGTTTCTTTTTGGTTCTCAATCACCTTATAATAATCGCTTAACTTTATGAAATTTATCCATGATTATCTAAAACATGACGAGCGACTATATCGCCACACACTGCCTACTCCCCTTGATAATCCTAAGCTGGTTTCTTTAAATACTCAATTAATCGACCAATTAGGTTTGTCATCGCTTGATGAGGCTGCTTGGACTGATATCATTTCAGGTCGCCTATTACCATTAACTCAGATCGCCCCACATAAGATACAACCCATCGCCATGGCGTACGCAGGTCATCAGTTTGGTCAGTGGGCAGGTCAGCTGGGTGATGGACGAGGCGTATTAATTACTCAATTACACAATACAAAAACAGGCAAGCTGATTGATTTACACCTAAAAGGTGCAGGTCTGACCTCTTATTCTCGGCGTGGTGATGGGCGGGCAATGTTAGCAAGCTGTATCCGTGAATATCTTGCAGGCCATGCACTCAATAGTTTGGCGATTGCATCTTCTGATGCCATTGGTCTTATTGTTTCTGATACCCATATCCAGCGGCACCATATTGAAAAAGCAGCCACTTTGCTTCGTGTTAGCGATTGCCATGTACGCCTTGGGCATTTTGAATGGGTTGCGATGTATGCTGCGGATTATTTTGAGACATTTATCATTAAAATTATCCAAAGTTATTATCCGCATCTGTATGATACTCATCAAAACACCGCTCATATTGCTCAATTATTACATGAAATTGCTGCCAACACCGCACGCATGATTGCCAAATGGCAACTGATTGGTTTTTGCCATGGTGTTATGAATACTGATAATCTCAATATCACAGGGACAACACTGGATTTTGGCCCTTTTGCATTCATGGAGGGCTTTAATCCGACTTGGATTAATAATCATTCTGATCATACAGGTCGTTATGTTTATCAAAATCAGCCTACGATTGGGCATTGGAATTTGGCGGTGGTATATCACCACTTTAAAAGACTGGTCAATCAAGATGATATTGATAATGCACTGATGACATACCAAGAGGTTTTTGAAAATACGTATCATCACGGTCTATGCCAAAAACTTGGTATCAAACCCAGCCATCAAGCCATACAATTGGGCTATCGGCTACTGACGCTGATGCAAAACGAGCGTTTAGATTATACCAATACATTTCGTGCTTTAATCGCTGTTGCCGATCAAGGCGAGAGTTGTACCCAGTTCACACATGAATACACGCTGCTGGCTAATTTGACAAATGTCTTATCTAAGACATCTTGTGATATTTGGCAAAATTGGGTTAATGATTATTTAGATTGTCTCAAGCAACAGTCCACCAAACAAACGGCCATTAAGACATTACAACAAACCAACCCCGTCTATATTCTTAGAAACCATATGGCAGAACGCGCGATTGTATCTGCTCATCAAGGTAATTTTGATGAGGTCGCACGATTATTTACATTGCTAGATAATCCCTATCAACAGCAAACCATTGCAACCGTTGATGATACTCGCATGGCGTTTGCCAATGAGGCTGTCGCAGTCAGCTGCTTGTCTTAATCAGCTTATCCAAATTTAGCTATATCAAATTTTTAAAGCCAAACCCATCAGCCATTTATTGGTAAAAAACCAAAATGATGAAGTCATTTATATACCAGATAAATCATTTATGCTATAATGGGATTAATTTTTTATAAACTGAGGCACGCCATGCTCAGTATTTATCTGTTAATCCCGTTAAGCCTGATGCTTTTTGTTATAGCAATTTGGGCGATTTATTATGCAGTTAAGTCTAATCAATTTGAAGATTTGGATAACGCCTCTGAACAAATCATTTTAGACGATCGACAAGCACGCCGAAAAACAAAGCGTATTCATAAGGAACAGCGATGACATTTGCACTAATTTTTGCAGCTCTTAGTATGGGTCTGCTTGGCTCACCACATTGTTTGGGTATGTGTGGTGGCATCGTAGCAGCCTTTGGTATCTCCATGAAAAATACCTCGCCTGCCAAGCGAACTTTATTGATGTTAGGCTATCATATCGGGCGGTTGGGTAGCTATACGATTTTAGGCCTACTGGTTGCAGCCTTGGGTAAGCACATTTTAGCACCTTTAATGGCCAATAGTGCCTTGCCCAAATATTTATTGGGCGGTGCTTTGGTTTTTGCTGCGCTGCTTATGTTGGGGCTACCAGTACTCAATCGCCTTGAAAAAGCAGGCCTAAGATTTTGGAATACACTGGCACCTTTACGCGCCAAAGTTCTACCGATGGATAGCTTACCTAAGGCATTGATCGCAGGTCTACTTTGGGGATTTTTACCCTGTGGGTTGGTTTATGGTGCATTAGGTGTGGCATTGGGGCTTGCCTCTGATAGTCAAGTGGGATTGACAGCGACAACCTTTATGGTATTTTTTTGGCTTGGTACTTTACCCATGCTACTTGCCACAGGCACAATCATCGCTTGGCTAAAATCCAAAATCCACGCATTTAATCTACGCAAATTCAGCGGTGTGGTGATGCTCATATCAGGATTGGCAATTGCCTTTAGTATGCCAATCATGCACAGTTTACATGGCGACCACGCAGAACATGGTCACCATCATCACCATCATCATACCAGCGACGAGCATATTCATGATCAAGCGGGTCATCACAGCCATCAACATCACGGTGAAGCACCTGCCCACGAACACGATCACTCATCGCATGCAGATCAAAGCCATTCGCATTCGCATCATCATTAATTAAATTATCATTAATTACATAGATGCTTTATCATGCAAATCACCTTATCCCAATTTAGGCATTAAGATGGTTTGCATGAAACTTAATATGCGCCTCAATAAAACTTGCAATAAAAAAGTAACTGTGGTCATAGCCATCATGCAAGTTTAGTTCTACCTTAATACCGTTTTCTTGGGCGGCGGCAACGAACTGTTCAGGCTGCAGCTGATTTGGATAAAAATCATCTGCCAAGCCTTGATCAATGTGAATAGGTGGAGCTTTGGTTGCTTTAGCTACCAAATAGGTACTGTCATACTCACACCAATCAGACTCTTTTTCACCCAAATACGCTGTAAATGCTTTTTGACCCCAAGGCGTCTTAGACGGATTAACAATGGGAGCAAAAGCAGAAATACTGGTATAAGCATCAGGGTTTTTTAGTCCAATTTGTAGAGCGCCATGACCGCCCATGCTATGCCCACAAATTGCTTTTTGTCCGACATTAAAATGCTTCTCAATCAGCCTAGGCAGCTCATCAACAATATAATCATACATCTGATAATGTGCTGACCAAGGGCTGGCGGTTGCATTGACATAAAAGCCAGCACCTTGACCCAAGTCATAAGCCTCATCATCAGGTACGGTTTCTCCACGCGGTGATGTATCAGGTATCACCAAAATTATACCGTACTTAGCAGCATACTGCTGAGCACCTGCTTTGGTCGAAAAATTCTCATCATTACAGGTTAACCCTGATAAATAATATAATACAGGTAAACAGGCACCTTCAAGTGCCTGCTTTGGTAGATAGACCGCAAAGGTCATCTCACTTTGGACTGCTTTAGAAACATGGCGATAACGGCGATGCTCACCATCAAACATTTTATGACAGCTGATTAATTCCATAAGTCACCCAAGTTAAAAATGGATTACACTGCGAATTGATTTGCCTTCATGCATCAGATCAAAAGCGGCATTGATTTGGTCAAGTGGCATGGTATGGGTGATAAAATCACTCAATGCAAAATCACCTTGCATATATTGGCTGACAATACCAGGTAGCTCACTACGACCTTTCACATCACCAAATGCCGAACCTCGCCACACACGCCCAGTCACCAGTTGAAATGGGCGTGTCGAAATCTCAGCACCTGCTGGTGCAACACCGATAATCACGCTCTCGCCCCATCCTTTATGACAGCATTCAAGTGCTGCTCGCATGACATCCACATTACCAATACATTCAAATGAAAAATCCACACCGCCATCGGTCATCTCGATGATAACTTGCTGAATGGGTTTGTCAAATTTATTAGGATTAACACAATCTGTCGCCCCAAGCTCTTGTGCTTTGGCAAACTTATCTTCATTAATATCAACAACAATAATGCGACCAGCCCCTGCCATGCGAGCACCAATCACCGCAGCAAGTCCAATACCACCCAAACCAAAAATTGCTACCGTATCACCTGGTTTTACTTTGGCTGTTTTTAGAACTGCACCCATACCCGTGGTGACACCACAACCAAGCAAGCAGACCTCTTCTAAGGGTGCATCTTTTTGAATCTTTGCCAATGAGTACTGAGATACCACGGTATACTCTGAAAAAGTCGATGTACCCATATAATGATAAATTGGCTTACCCTCTTTAAAAAAGCGAACGGTACCGTCTGGCATCAAGCCTTTACCTTGGGTTTCACGCACTGACGAACAAAGGTTGGTTTTATTAGATAAGCACATTTTGCACTGACCGCATTCGGCCGTATATAGCGGAATCACATGGTCACCAACCGCAAAATCGGTTACGCCCTCGCCTACAGCTTCAACGATACCTGCACCTTCATGCCCAAGCACACAAGGGAAAACACCCTCAGGATCAGCACCTGATAAGGTATAAGCATCCGTATGACAAACACCTGTTGCCACGATGCGAACCAACACCTCACCAGCTTGTGGTGGCATCAAATCCAACTCTTCAATTACCAGCGGTTCATTGGCCGCCCAAGCAACTGCGGCTCGTGTTTTAATAAATTCCATCATCGGCTCCTTTGGTTAATACATGTGTCACACAAAATGCATGTGTCACACAAATTGATTGCCCTTGGTCATATTCGTTTAAGGGGTTGCTATTATACTTGATTAAATCAAAAATAAAAACCATCAGTTACATTCATCTAAAATAAAAACAACCTGTATTGACACAGGTTGTTTTTTGATCAGTGATGATAAAATAATCGATGATAAATAATCAATCACAAAATGCCATAAGCGACTAACGCATTGGCAACTTTTAAAAAGCCTGCCACATTAGCACCTGTCATATAATCAACCACATCTTTGGTTTTACCATACTCTTTTGCTGCAGACAGTAAATCATCATGGATATTTTTCATGATGCCTTGTAGTTTTTTATCTAACTCTGAAAAACTTTTATATTGGCGTACAGAGTTTTGGCTCATCTCAAGACCCGAAACGGCTACACCGCCAGCATTCGCTGCTTTGCCTGGTGCATAAGTGATGCCATGACTGCGTACGATATCGATCGCTTGGGCATCTAATGGCATATTCGCCCCTTCGACAACATATTTGACACCACTTTCAACCAACTGTTTGGCCTCTTGTTCACAGACTTCATTTTGTGTGGCACATGGCAATGCGATATCAGCAGCAAACTGCCAAGGTTTGGTATCTGGCAACCATTCACCACCGAATTTTTCGACATAATCACTTAACGGTTTGCGTGCATCTTTTTGAGCTTTCACCCAGTCAATTTTTTCTTGGGTGAAACCTTGATCGTCATGTAGCGTGCCTTGAGAGTCAGAAAAAGTGATAACTTTACCGCCAAGATGTAAGGCTTTTTCGGCAGCATGTTGGGCAACATTACCCGCACCTGAAACCAAAACAGTTTTACCCTCTAAGGTCTCATCATTGGCTTTGAGCATATTATCCAAAAAATACACCAAGCCATAGCCTGTTGCTTCATTACGAATCAAGCTACCGCCAAAACCTACACCCTTACCTGTCAACACGCCTTCATGCTTACGCGTCAGATTTTTATACATCGCAAACATATAGTTTACCTCACGGCTGCCAACACCGATATCACCTGCTGGCACATCCATATCTTTGCCGATATTTTTGTGTAATTCACGCATAAAAGCATAGCAAAAACGGCGAATTTCAGCATCTGATTTACCCTTAGGGTCAAAGTCAGAACCGCCTTTACCGCCGCCCATTGGCAAGCCTGTCAAAGCATTTTTAAAAATCTGCTCAAATCCTAAAAATTTTAGCACGCTTTCGTTCACGGTTGGGTGAAAACGCAAACCGCCTTTATAAGGCCCAATGGCGTTACTAAACTGTACACGCCAGCCACGATTGATCTCAACCTTGCCTTGGTCATTTTCCCAATTCACACGAAAGCTAATAATGCGATCTGGCTCACAAAGACGCTCAAATACCTTTAACTCTGCAAACTTAGGATTGTTCTCATAAGCTTCTTCAATCGTCATAGCGACTTCTTGAACCGCTTGGATAAATTCGGGTTGATGGGCATAATTTTTTTCTATTTTTTTAACAACAGATTGGATACTCATGTGATAAATCCCTTAGATTAATGAAAGCAAGGTTCGCCCAATGAGATTTGACGAACAGTTTTTGGCTTTTATTGATAAGTAAAATACACTTTATCAATTATAAATCATAAAAAATTATGATATTATAAGCAAATGTAATATACAGAAATTTTGGGCAGATTACAAGTGGTTTTTAGAGAAATACTCACCATTTTAAATAAAAATAACCGCCAAAATATCGGATTGATATGAACTTTTATGCCAAAAAACCGCTGCTTACTTTGGTGTAACAGCGGTCGTAATAATCATGACAATAACCCATTTACCATTAATTCAAGACAGACTTGGCATCAGACACTTTATTAATCAATTCATAAGGAATACTGATGCTTGGATTGTCCTGATGGTGAAATAATGCCTTTTGCAGCTCAGGTAGGGCAAGCTGCATCGCTTCACCAATAACCAACTGAGGCTCTGAAGGTTCAAAACCCATCAAAATCTCACGCTCTTTAATCTTTGGCAACGCATCATAAAAAGCTGTCATTACCCCATCTGAGCGTGGCAGACTTTCATTAAAAAATGCTCGCCCAAAATAAGTCATATCCGCATCATCAGTACAGCCAAAAGAAGCTTTATCCGCCTTAGACGCTGTGATAATCATCGTATAAGGATCTTTTAACGCATTGATAAAAGTGCCTGAATAGCACGCCGAAACAACAATGACACGCCAACGAATGCCTGATTTATCCAAAGCGGATTTTAACCAAAATGGGTCAATTTGACGCAAATTCATCGGGGGGTTTGTTACCGCCAATTCACCAATCGGCTCGCCATGTTCATCGACCGACCCGTGTGAACTTAATACCAAAAATAAAGCATCTTCATCAGGGTTCATCAGTCCGCCGATATGCTCAAGGCTTCGTTCAATGCTGGTGCGTGTGGCAATGGGGTACTCGCCCCAAGTACTTGGGTTGTTAATCAAAGCAATCGAACGCCCTGCCGTATCAAATCTGGTATCAAATAATTGGCGTGCTTGAATGATCTCACTGGCAAAGACATCTTGCTCGCTGTAGCTGGCTGCCCCCAAAAAATACCATTCAGACCGACCCTTGCGACTTGCCTTCATCGCTTGCAACTGATCGGGCAGTCGTGCCGCTTGCTCGTAAAATACCAACTCATCCAACTCCACCAAAACCTCATCCATCTTAAAAATAGGCTGATTGATGGTGTTTTTTTGCCAAACAACCAATAAGACGATGCTTGCAATCAACATCAAGACGGTTTCATACCAAGGCCAATTAAAACGCTTAGCAAAAATCAGTAACAATGCTGCCGTCTGCCATACAAATAATAATAAAAACAGTGTGGGTAAAATGCTGTGAAGCCAAAACGGCAATAGGCTTTCATTTTCAAGAAATTGTATACCACTTTGAAATAAAACCAGCAAAGTATCTGCCGCCAGCCATAAGATTGCTGGTACAAATAACAAGGCGTAATTTAATGACCGCTGTGCAATGATGATACCTGCAGCAACAATGATGGTTGGCCAAACCAAATAGCTGATTAATCCTTGTTCATTAAAATAACTGTCATTTGGTGCAGCAAGCCAAGCAAATAAAATATTTGCCGATAATGCGACCACCATAAAAGCGACCGCTTGAGCAAAAGTTGGCTTTGTGAGCCCAAAAGCACGCTCACTACCGACAAGCATCCATAAAGATGCACCCAGATTTGAGAAGAAATTTGACAAAAAACCCATTGAATGCTCGAAAGTTAGGTTCAAAAAGTTTGACCATTGTAACATATTGCAAAATAACTCGAAGCATAATTTTACATCAAGCATCCAAAATGTTTGAACGCTTTAAATACTTTTGCAATTTAACATATAACTATTAATACAATATCATTTTTAAATCAGTTTAACCACATACGCCCAAAATCAATGAATAAAAAAATCAGTGGATAAAAAAACCGCCATGACTCAAACACACAGTTGTCATTGGCGGTTTTAATATCGCAAAAATTAGCCCATCAAAAGCTTATTAACACGCTTTAAATAGCCTGCTGGGTCATCAAGCTGACCACCATCTGCCAATAACGCCTGATCAAAAATGACTTGTGCCAAATCATCAAAATCATGGCTATTTTGTAGTTTATCAATCAAAGGATGGTTTGGGTTAATCTCAAGCACAGGTTTAATCTCTGGTACACTTTGCCCCATGGCTTTGAGCATCTGTGCCATCTGTGGCGTAAGTTCACCTTCACCAACCACCAAACAAGCTGGGCTATCTACCAGACGGCTTGAGACACGCACATCTTTAGTACGCTCACCCAATGTTGTTTTTAATTTTTCAACCACAGGCTGCATTTTTTCTTCAGCTTGCTTGGCTTCTTGCTTTTCATTTTCATCGGTCAATTCACCCAAATCAACAGCACCTTTGGCGATATTTTGAAGTGGTGTGCCATCAAATTCATGCAAAAAGTTCATTGCCCACTCATCCACACGAGCAGTCATTAAGATCACTTCAATGCCTTTTTTCTTGAATAATTCAAGCTGTGGGCTGTTTTTGGCGGCCGCCAAGTTATCTGCGGTGAGATAATAAATGGCTTTTTGACCATCTTTCATGCGTGCTTTATAATCACTAAAACCTGTTGCAACCTTATCATCAGTGCTGGTTGCATAACGCAATAGCTTGGCAATGCGTTCTTGATTGGTCTGATCTTCGCCCAAACCTTCTTTGAGTACATCGCCAAATTCTTGATAAAAATCGGCAAATTTTTGTTGCTTATCGGCATCTTCAGAGTTGGCAAGGCTTGACAGTAGCGTCAATACACGGCGAGCATTACCCTCACGAATTGCCTTAACATCTCGTGATTCTTGTAAGATTTCACGGCTGACATTAAGCGGCAAATCAGCAGTATCAATCACCCCCTTGACAAAGCGTAAATACATGGGCAATAACTGCTCAGCATCTTCCATGATAAATACTCGTTTGACATACAGTTTTAGCCCATGTTGCTGTTCACGCGCGTACAAGTCCATGGGTGCTTTACTTGGAATAAATAAAAGCTGTGTATATTGCACTCGCCCCTCAACACGATTATGCGTATAGGCTAGGGGCTCGGCATAATCATAGCTTAAGTTTTTATAAAATTCATGATACGCCTCATCACTAATCTCGCTTGGGCTTTTTGTCCATAACGCATTGGCTTGGTTGACTGTTTCATAGTCATCGGTGGTAATATATTCACCTTTGCCTGTCGGCTCACCATCTTCACCCAGCTCATCTTGCCAAATTTGCTTACGCATTTGAATCGGCAGGCTGATATGGTCAGAGTATTTATTTACCAGTGATTTTATGTGATGATCGTTTAAATAATTTGTTTCACTCTCACCCCCGCCAGCATACTCATCTTTAAGATATAGCGTAATTGATGTGCCACGATTGGGTTTATTAATGCTCTCGGTGGTAAATTGCCCCGTGCCATCAGACACCCAACGCACCCCTTTATCAGCAGATTCGCCTGCTTTACGGCTTTCTACAACAATCTTATCAGCAACAATAAATCCTGAATAAAAACCGACGCCAAATTGTCCAATCAGATGACCATCTTTTTTATCGCTATCAGCCAATTTATCCAAAAATGCCTTAGTGCCAGATTTTGCAATCGTACCCAAATGCTCAATGGCATCATCTTCGTTCATACCGATGCCATTATCGCTAAAGGTAATGGTTTTGGCAGTATTATCAATGTCGATACGAATCGAAAGCTCGCCATCATTTTCATACAAGCCATCATCAGAGGTTGCCAAAAATCTCAGCTTATCACAAGCATCAGAGGCATTTGATACCAGTTCTCGCACAAAAATATCAGCATTTGAGTACAGTGAATGTGTCACCAAATGCAATAGCTGTGACACTTCAGCTTCAAAATGATGAGCGGTAGGACTAGTCATAATTTTCTTCCTATAACATAACAATTGTAATGAGTATTTGATAAAATACTTGATTTAGTTTTCGCTTGTCAAGATAGGGATGATGAATATTTTTTTCAAGCAAATGTTAGATAAGATATTGATTTATCATCATATTTTATTACCCAAATGATAAATAAATCTTATTACTTAAAACTTTCAAATAAAATCAAGAGCGGTTTTATTCAGCCATAAAACCTATATTTATTAAGCATAACATCATAAAATAATCATAGTTACTAAACATACAAAAACCCATCACCACACGAAATTACCAATAAAAACTAGCTATTCTATCTACAACCTAGTAAAATAAGAGATTAGGTCTATAGCAAGCAAAGAATTTATGTCTAAAAACACTTTTTCTGCGTCATTCATCGCCATTTTGTCAAAAGTTATTTTGGGTGTATTGGCATTATTTGCAATCTTAATTTTAGCATTTCCCATTGGGTTTTATGGCATGGTCATGTATCTTGAGCCAACTTTGCCTGATGTCAAAAATTTGGACAATTCCCGCTTTGAGATGCCGCTACAGATTTATACTGCCGACAACAAACTGATCGGACAATATGGTAATCGCTACTCTTTGCCTGTCACCTTTGATGAAATTCCTGAGCGTATGATTCAGGCGTTTTTGGCGGCAGAAGATGATACTTTTTTTGAACACAGTGGCATCAGTGTCAAAGGCATGGGGCGGGCGCTGACCGAAGTTGTCAGCGATAATGACGCTCAAACTGGTGGTTCAACCATTACCATGCAAGTGGCAAAAAACTATTTTTTAAGCCCTGAGCGTACCATTAATCGTAAGCTGACCGAGCTTTTTATCGCTCGCAAAATTGAAAATGAACTCACAAAAAATGAAATTTTAACGCTATATGTTAATAAAATTTATTTGGGTGAAGGTACTTATGGCATTCAAGCTGCAGCACGCCGCTATTATTCCAAAAATCTAGAAAGTTTGACCATTGCCCAAATGGCGATGATCGCAGGCTTACCAAAAGCCCCTTCGGCCTACAATCCTGTCGTGAATCCTGAACGAGCCATGGAGCGACGCAACTGGATTATCGGACGCATGCACCAAGAAGGTTTTATTACCGCTTCTGAAAAAGAAGCCGCCATTGCCGAACCAATAGGGCTAAATATCTATCAAGAAAAACTTGACCTAAATATGCCTTATGTCGCAGAGATGGTGCGTTCTACCTTGGTTGACCGCTATGGCGAGGCGGTGATGGATTCAGGTTGGCGTGTTCAAACCACAATCAATAGCAGCTCACAACTTGCGGCCAATACTGCCTTAGTAGGGGGTTTGCGTGATTATGATCGTCGTCATGGTTGGCGAGGTGTTGAAGCAGAATCAGGGTCGCTTGAAGGTCGTAGAAATTTTGATTATATTTATCCTGCCAAAGTTACTAAGGTTCATAACCAAAGCTTTGAAGCTAAGCTTCAATCTGGAGAAACCGTTACCATCGGTTGGTCAGGTATGAATTGGGCGCGTCGCTACTATGATGCTAACCGTGTCGGTGGTGGCTACAGCAATGCTCATCAGATGGTCAAGGTTGGTAATATTGTGCGAATCTCTCCGACCAATGAATCAAAAACAGCTTGGCGTATGGAATCGATTCCCAAAGTTCAAGGTGCATTGGTCTCTTTAGACCCTGAAAATGGTGCTTTGCGTGCTGTTGTTGGTGGTTTTCATTTTAATCACAGTAAATTTAATCGTGCTATCCAAGGCTATCGCCAACCAGGATCCATCATTAAGCCTTTTATTTTTGCTTCAGCACTTGAGTCTGGTCAATATACGCCAGATAGCTTAATCTCTGATGCTGCCATTCGTGTTGGTAGCTGGCAACCAAAAAATGCCGATGGACGCTACACAGGCGATATGACACTACGCCGTGCACTTGCTTTATCACGCAATACCCCAGCCATTCGTCTGCTGCGTTCAGCAGGGATTGATGAATCTCGCCACCTAATGAATGCCATGGGCGGGCTTGAGATGGAACGCATGCCGTCTACATTGGCATTGGCATTGGGTGCAGCTGATGCCACGCCTTTGCAAATGGCAACTGGTTTTGCTACCATCATTAATGGCGGTCATCGCATCCAACCTTATTTTATCGAAAGAATCTATAATTTTGGCAATGAAACCATCTATCAAGCCAACCCACAGCAAGCCTGTGCGCTTTGCTTTAATGAAAATCTTTCGGCAACTAATGCCAAATTGCTTAAATCATTTGAAGCCAATAAATCAAAGATTTCTACAGACGAGTCTAGCACACCAGCTGGCGATAGGCTACAACCAAAAAGCGCTCCACAATATGTCGCTGCCACACAAGCACCCCGTGTACTTTCCCACCAAACGGCTTATAATATCTCCAATATGATGCGAGAGGTTGTTACTAGCGGTACAGGTCGCAGAGCTCGTGCTTTGGGTCGTAGTGATGTTGGTGGTAAGACTGGTACCACTAACCTTGCCAAGGATGCTTGGTTTGCAGGCTTTCATCCCACTAATGTGGCTGTGGTTTGGGTGGGTTTTGATACACCATCAACTTTGGGAAATAGTGAGTACGGTGGTGTAGCTGCATTGCCAATTTGGGTGAATTTTATGAGCCATGAACTTCGTAACACGCCTTCACAGTGGATCAGTCAAGAAGATCGGTCAAAAGCCATCAAAGCGACCCAACAAGTCATCGCTTTGAAAGATTAGTAACAAGCCCCAAGGTTACATTGGGGCTTTTTATGATTGGTTTTAGGCTGCTAGTACACGACTATGTAGATCTGTTAGGCCTTTTTGCATCACTGCTTGCAAAACCTCGGTCAGTTCACGCTGATCTCGACCTTCAGGATAAATCGGCTCAAGAGGTAATACATACGCTGTAATCCCTCGAGCATCTGCCACCGATTTTAAACTTTGCACCATAGTCCGTTCGCCATAATAAGCGGCTTTATCGGACAGTCTGCCTTCTTTATCCACATATGCAATTACCATTGGGCAGATTGGTAAGTTGGTATCAATCGCAGCTTTTAATAATTTACCATAAATTTTCTTAATCTGCTTCCCATCTGTCGTTGTCGCCTCGGGAAAAAAGACGACCGATGACCCCTCATTCAAAAACTCTGCAATCTGATCACTCACCGAACCTGCATCTCCCGAGCCACGCTGAATAAAAAGCGTACCACCTGCTTTTGCCAAGCGTCCAAAAATTGGCCATTTGCCAATTTCAGCCTTAGACAAGAAAAAGACAGGTGCAACACTGCCCACCACAGGAATATCAAGCCAAGAGACATGATTACTGACCCAAAGTCCGTGCCTTTGTGGAACTGGCTCAATCTGAACCACAGTCACACCAAATGAATTTGCCATTTTTTGGCAAAATTTTTGCACATAGGGCGTCAATCGACTGCGTGGTGCATCAGAACGATATGCCTTTGATTCATAAAGCATCTGAAAACCATTTAATAAAGTATGTGTCAATCCAAATGCTGCTTTAGTACGATAATATTGATTGCTAATGAAATTTGACATAAATAAACTCAATGCATTTCTTTGCCATACAGACTAAACCCAAACGCAAAAAAAATCAAGTACTTTGGTGAACATTTATAAACTAAGTTTGAAATAAAGCATGTGTATAAAAAATCTCCAAAGCAGATACTTTGGAGATTTTGCTCATAATTTGAATCAAACTTCACACTGGCAATGGCGGCGGCAAAGCATCGTCATCGGCAGGCTCTTCGGCTGCCACAGGCGTCTGCACGATGTGCTGATAGTTCTTGGGTTCACGAGGTGTCTCACCTGCCATAATTTGTAATAGCTGCTCACGATCGATGGTTTCCCACTTCATGAGTGCCTCGACCATGGCATGCATTTTGTCATGATTTTCGTCAATGAGCTGATAAGCAACATCATACTGAGCTTCTAAGATATGACGGATTTCATCATCAACTTTTTGCTGTGTTGCCTCTGAGATCGTGCGGGTGCTGCCGCCAAAATAACCGCCATGCTCTTCTGCTTCATAGACCATCACCCCCAACTCATCTGACATGCCATAGCGAGTTACCATCGCTCGTGCTAATTTGGTAGCACGCTCAAAGTCATTAGATGCACCAGTTGATTTGCGATTTACAAAGATCTCTTCGGCAATTCTTCCGCCAAATAAAATGGAGATTTCATTAAGCATTTTGTCTTTATAATTGCTAATTGCATCTTGTTCGGGTAATTGCCAAGTCACACCCAAAGCCCAACCACGCGGCATGATGGTCACTTTATGCACAGGGTCCGTGCCAGGTAACAGCTCTGCCACCAATGCATGCCCTGCTTCATGGTACGCTGTTGCACGGCGTTCTTCTTCACGAAGTACCATCGATTTGCGTTCAGGCCCCATAAATAGCTTATCTTTAGCATCCTCAAAGTCATGCATATCAACGCTTTCTTTATTTCGGCGAGCAGCAAATAAGGCCGCTTCATTGACCAAATTGGCAAGCTGAGCGCCGCTAAATCCAGGCGTACCTCGTGCCAAAGCATTGATATCCACGCCGATGGTTGCAGGTAATTTTTTTAGATGCACCATCAAAATTTGCTCACGACCTTTGATATCAGGCAAGCCGACTGAGACTTGACGGTCAAAACGACCAGGGCGTAGCAACGCCTTATCTAAAACATCAACACGGTTTGTAGCAGCAATGACAATGACCCCATCATTACCCTCAAAGCCATCCATCTCAACCAGCAGTTGGTTTAGGGTTTGTTCACGCTCATCATGACCACCGCCCATGCCTGAACCACGATGACGACCTACAGCATCAATTTCATCGATAAAGATGATACAAGGTGCATTTTTTTTGGCTTGCTCAAACATATCACGCACACGAGATGCACCAACACCCACAAACATCTCAACGAAGTCTGAACCTGAGATACTAAAAAACGGTACTTTGGCTTCACCTGCGATTGCCTTGGCTAGCAAAGTTTTACCCGTCCCTGGAGGGCCAACCATTAAAACACCACGAGGAATGGTTGCACCCAACTTGGTAAATTTGCTTGGATCTCTTAAAAAATCAACAATCTCGGCAACTTCCTGCTTGGATTCTTCAACGCCAGCCACATCAGCAAAAGTTACCTTGACTTGATCTTCTGACAGCATTTTGGCTTTGGATTTACCAAAACTCATTGGGTTACGACCACCCATGCCGCCACCAGCACCGCCGCCGCTCATGCCTCGCATGATAAGCCAAAATAAACCGACAATTAAGAGAATTGGGAATGCTGCCATCAGAAGCTGTATGCCAATGCCTTGGCGTTCAGGTAGTGTACCTTGAACTTCAACATTATGCTCACGCAGTAGTGGCATCAATTCATTGTCAGTAATTTCAGGGCGTACTGTCTCAAATTCAGAGCCATTAACTTTGGTACCTGTAATCTCTTCGCCACTGATTTTTACATCTTTAATTTCGCCTTGTGACACTGCGGTCACAAATGCCGAATAATTCATCGTATCGGCATCAGCTTTACCGCTATCAAGATTGCTAAAAATCACAACCACGATACCGATGATCGCCAGCCACAATAAGGTATTCTTCACCATGTCGCTCAAACTTTTCTCATCCTTAGCTTATGGATATTGGGGATTAATCCACCCAATGCTGATTAATTGTATATAATATATTGATGAATTTATCTATTTCAAGTAAACTCTATGATTGATTTATTTAATCGCCACCCAAAACATCTCTTTTGAGCGTGGGCGAGAGGCGGCAGGCTTAATGCTTTTAATTTTGCTAAATTGCTTTTGCATCTGAGCACGCAGCTCTTGGGAGCCTTCGCCTTGAAACACCTTCATGATCAATGCACCCCCTACTGGCAACACTTTTAACGCAAAATCTACCGCAAGTTCGCATAAATACATCATGCGAGGCTGATCCACCGCAGCCATGCCAGAGGTATTTGGTGCCATATCCGATAATACCACATCCACAGCACGCCCACCAACTTCATTCATAATTTGGTTAAAAACAGCTTCTTCACGAAAATCACCTTGAATAAAAGTGACATTTTCAAGGGTATCCATTGGCAAAATATCTGATGCAATCAGTGTACCTGCATCACCAACAAGCTGACCTGCCACTTGTGACCAGCTGCCCGGTGCTGAACCTAAGTCCACGACCGTCATACCTTTTTTAATTAACCCTGTTTTTTCGTTAATTTCAAGAAGCTTATACGCCGCTCTGGCTCGATAGCCTTCTTTTTGAGCTTTTTGAACATAAAAGTCATCAATATGCTCTTTCATCCAAGCACGGCTAGATTTAGACAATTTTTTATTTTTAATTCGTGTTGCCATAAAAATTAATCATTTCACTCATAATCCAATCAACTAGTTTACCATTATTGACAACAAATTTGGTGAAATTCTGCTATAATAGCGTAATTATTTCTCACTCATTTATCACTACCATTCATCATTATTGGTAATTTTGGAACACTTATGAATAAAAATGCAAAATTACAAGACATTAAAGCCCTGCGAGGCATTGGCCATCATCTTAGCCCAGTTGTCACCATCGGTGGTAACGGTGTTACCCCTAACGTCATCGAAGAAGTCGCTCGTGCGTTAACCGATCATGAACTCATCAAAATCAAAATCCCTGCTGGCACAGCTGATGACAGAAAAGCATGCGCTGCCGCCATTGCCGATGCGACAGAGTCTGAGATCATTCACCATATCGGACGCATGGTGCTACTTCTGCGCGCCAATCCTGAGCCAAGCCCTAAGCTGTCCAATTTGGCACGATTCGGATTTTAAGCGAATCGATGAGCTGCAATACATTACATCAGGCTATGGAGGCTGTCGCGCAGCTTTCGCCTGATGATTTTTTTGTGTATGAATTGCTGCCTATCACTGATAGCAGCACTTGTGATCGTGATATTGTTCGTTCGGGCGACGCTTTCACTCCGCCCAAGATATACGCTCACATTGCTCAGGATCGTGATGGTATTAAAATCAGTTTTTTTGTTGAGAAAACCACACACACCCAAGAGATTTTTGATAAACACATCAAAAGTACCTCAATACAGCGCGCTGATTATTTGTGGTTGTCTGATTGTTTTGAATGTTTTTTGGCAAACAAAAAGTCTGCAGAATATATTGAAATAAATTTTGCTCCCGATGGGCATTATAACATCTATCGATTTGACAGCTATCGCGCACCCGATCAGATACCCCCTTTGGCAGACACTCAGCATACTTTATCCATGCGACCCATCACTGTACTTGATGATGGTTATGTTTTAACATTTCAGATTCATCATCACAACCAAGCCCTGAAGCTTGGCGAATATCAATTTAATTTAACGGCCATTTTATACCCAATCATCCACAAAGCATCTGTTGCAATTTATTATGCCATCAAGCATACTAGTCCGCCTGATTTTCATAACCGAGCATTTTGGTTACAAACCCACTAATCTTAATTTATAAATTATACCAAATAAGTGATATTAAATTGATTAATTATTTAGTAATTTTTAAAATTACTAAAAACTAAGCCCAGTGTCAATTAACTGGGCTTTTGTCATATCCAAAACAAAACAGATTATTGTTCGTTTAAAGCAAGCATAATACCTGTATTTGCAGAAGCATCATTATAACGAGCATCACGCCATACACTGTAGCCATTATGCTGACTATATGGGCTAAATTTTGGCTGGCGGAAATCTGATACCCACTGGCTGCCGTCATAAATCTGAATGTGACCGTGTGGGTTTTTTGCAGTACGATTAAAGACAGCAATATCACCAACTTGTGGTACATAATTGCTATTATTTAATTTTGTAAATCCTGCACTTGCCAGTGTACCATGTGCATATTGATAAGCGGAAGGCTGTGGTGTAAATTCATAACCTGCAGATTGTAAGGCTTTACGCACATACAACGCACACCGCCCCACCGACCGACCCAATGCAGCACGAGATGCCACAGCAGCAGCGACACTTGGAGCACTGCTTGCTGTCAAGCGTTCAACCGCTGAAACTGGTGATTGAAAATTGGTGCTGAAGTTTTGGATGGTGGTTGTGCTGGTAGGCTGATGATAAGCGTGAACTTGAGCGTTTTGGCTGTTTGCTATCAAGTCATTAATGACGCTGTCAATATCGTCTGGGATACTGGTCACATAAGAGCTTTGGGTAGAGCTATTTGAATACGCACTTTGTGCTGCACTTGATTGCGCAACGGTCAGACTGACAGCTGACAGTAGCCAAAAGACTCGTTTCATTTAGATTCCTCATACTTCAAAAGCTTGCTTGGCATTACTATCACAGACAGCGTTCATCCTAGGGTTAGTTGGTGGATGATTAGCCCCATTGCATCACTTCATCGGCATACATTTGATTGGTTTTGATTAAAGCTTGTGGCACACAGCATACATCCTTAGTACACTAGAAACATGGTGATCTTATTAAGGTGAGATTACCATTTCCTCAAAAGGCGTGATACACTTACTCTGCGGACACCATGTCCATAGATCTTTTTATTATTTAGGTAAGCTATGTCTGATTATACAAAAACCATGCCCATCAATGACTTGGTCGCTAAAATTCGTCGACCCAATCATCTTGCCAGCCAAATCGAAAAACAAGCGGCCGCTGGTGCTGCTATTCCAAAACATTTGTTGCATCGATATCATCATCTGCAACACCACACGCAGCTGGTTCGTCAAGCATGGGCAGGTTTATTGCCCAATGAGATACTGTCGGCCTACCAAGTGGTTAATGTCTCATCGGTGGAGATTACTTTAGCAATGAGTTCGCCAACCGCTGCCAATCACGCACGATATATGATGGAAAGTTGTGTTCAAGCTTTACGCGCTTATGATCAGCGTTTTTGCCAGTTACAATCAATCAAGCTAATTGTCTCATCAAAGACAACTTCGCCAAAATTGGTGCAATCAGACGCTCGCCCAGATAATTTAAAAAAGATCCTAAGCGAAAACACAAGACAAATGATAACACAGACCGCACAATTTGTCACACAAAATGAACGCTTAAATCAAGCTTTGACGCAACTTGCAAGGGCAAATACCGATTCTAAAAAATAATTTTATTAATTAAATTTAAAGAGTTCATCTGAAAAAATTTTGTATCAACTTGGGTTTTAAATCACAAATAGCCAGCTATTTTTGTAATTTTTTGTAAATTAAATCCATTCACTTTGTGTAGATAGCTGGTTTTATTCAATAAAATTTTGGTTACCGATTCTCATAAAACCATCAATGCATCTGCCATTTTAATAAGTATTTTTAGGAGTTTGGTTTTTTATAAACTCAAAAATACACCCAATCTGTAACTTACGATTGGGCATTGGGTGAGATTAACATCAATATAATACAAAAACCAAACTGTGTCTATTACCTTACAAAAACCTTGCCAAATGATTAAAATATTCTGGCCTTTGCTGACTAAATGACACTTTGGCTAAACAGCAGCTACATAATTAATTGGACAAGATTTTTTGTCATAAAATGTTACAATTTCATAGCAACTTTTATCTGCCAGTACCGATCGGATCAGTGCATTATTCAGTGCATGCCCCGATTTATAAGCAGAAAACTTAGCAAGTAAAGGGTGTCCAACCACAAATAAATCACCCACAGCATCTAGCATTTTATGGCGGACAAATTCATTAGGGTAGCGTAAGCCATCTTGATTGACCACAGAATTCTCATCAAGTACGACAGCATTATCCAAGCTACCGCCCAGTGCCAAATTATTTTTTTGCAGATATTCTATGTCCTTTAGAAAGCCAAAAGTACGCGCCTGCCCCACTTCTACGGCGAAATTTGCAGTATTAAAATCAAGCTGTGTTGTTTGTTCAGTGGCAGCGATGGCGGCATGATTAAAATCAATCTCAAAATCCAGCAAAAAGCCCTTATCATAAGGCTCAAGGCGTGCCCATTTGTCACCATCATGCACTTCAATCGGTGAAATTATTTTAATGAATTTTTTAAGCTGATCTTGCTCAGTGATGCCTGCTTGATCAATCAGATACAAAAAAGGTGCTGCCGAACCATCCATAATCGGAATCTCTGCTGCATCCACTTGAATGATTAAATTATCAAGCCCATAAGCTGCAATGGCTGATAATAAATGCTCAACTGTACCAATTCTAGCGTCTCCCAAAACCAAATTAGATGACATCATGGTATCTTGTACAAGCTCGGCTGCCATTGGAACTGTTGCACCAAGATCGGTGCGTTCAAATACGATACCTGTATTAGGCTTGGCAGGCGACAAAGTGAGCGTCACTTTTTTGCCGCTATGTAGTCCGATACCTGTTGCTGTGATTGCTTTGGCTACCGTTCTTTGGTAGAGTTTTGTCATAATTATTCTCGTTATAATTCTCAGTCAAAACCGACAAAATTATTTCAAAATGTGTCATAGTAGTTTAACATTATGCAAGTTTTTTGTCATCTCTTGTTATAAGTAGATTATTAATCATTCTGTTTGGTTTATTTGATGATTTGTCAGCAGTGTCAAATTTTTATGATATTACACAAAGTATGTTGCACAAAATAAGCGTACCAAGCTCAAATCTCAATACTGTTTCAATAAAACCGTTTCAATAAAAAAGCAGTGCTCAAAAGAACACTGCTTAATCAGATGGCGATCAATCAGGCGGTTACGCGTGTTTGATATTCGCCAGTACGCGTATCTACACGCACCACTTCATTTTGCTGAACAAACAAAGGAACACGCACGGTTGCACCTGTTTCAAGGCGTGCAGGCTTACCGCCACCGCCTGAGGTATCACCACGAACGCCTGGGTCAGTTTCAACGATTTCAAGCTCGACAAAGTTTGGTGGTGTAACCGACAGCGGCGAGCCATTAAATAGCGTCAAGGTGCATAACGCATTTGAATTTTCTTTTAGCCACTGTGCAGCATCGCCCATTGCGGTTTTATCTGCTTGCAATTGCTCAAAAGTCTCAGGGTGCATAAAATGCCAAAATTCGCCATCGTTGTACAGATAGTTCATTTCCACATCCACCACATCAGCACCTTCAAGTGAATCGCCTGACTTAAAAGTCTGCTCAAGCACTTTGCCTGTGCGTAGATTCCGCAACTTAACACGGTTAAAAGCTTGACCTTTACCTGGTTTTACATATTCATTTTCAAGAATGGAACATGGATTCCCATCCAGCATTACTTTTAATCCTGCTTTAAAATCATTTGTAGAAAAACTTGCCATTATTTACCTGCCAGTTGTTAATCGGAGCATCGCTCAGTTAAAATTAAAATCATCATCTAAAAAATACGCTATAATGTAGCGCAACACTTCATTATATAAAGTTTTAGTAATTTTTGTCAAAATAAAACCATGATTTCTACAAAAAAAATTTATCACGCTGATTCATCTGATGATTTTCAAGATTGGCAAGCCGAGCTATCAGCAGCGGTCAGCGATTTGGATACTTTATTCACACTGCTTGATTTACCAAAACAGGCTCATTCACATACGCCCAAGCAGTTTGGTTTACGAGTACCGCACGCCTTTATCAAAAAAATGAAAAAAGGCGATATTAATGACCCACTCTTACGCCAAGTGTTGCCCGATGGACGAGAAAGGATGACAGTTGATGGCTATAGTACCGATCCTTTAGATGAAAATAATCACAACCCCATCAAAGGTTTATTGCATAAATATCAATCTCGTGTACTACTGACCGTGACGGGTGCATGTGCGGTACATTGTCGCTACTGTTTTCGCCAGCATTTTGATTATCATGCCAATCAGCCAAGTACGCATGAAATGGATGAAGTGATGGATTACATCACCAAGCATACAGAAGTTAACGAGGTGATCTTAAGCGGTGGCGATCCGCTGAGCCTAAACAACAAGCGGCTTAAGCTTTGGTTGGATAAGATTGCTACCATTGATCACATTCGTACGGTGCGACTTCACACTCGCCTGCCTGTGGTATTACCCAATCGTGTGGATCATGAGCTGATTTCACTGATTCGCCATTATCAAAAAAATATCGTGATTGTGCTACACATCAATCACCCCAATGAAATTGATGATCAATTAATCGCCAAAACCAAACAGCTCAAAGATGCTGGTGCAACTTTATTAAATCAAAGTGTGCTACTTGCCAGCGTCAATGATGACATTCAGACTTTAAGTAAGCTTAATCAAGATCTGTTTGATGCTGGAATCTTACCATACTATCTACACATACTTGATAAGGTTCAAGGGGCGGCGCACTTTGACATCGATATTAATGACGCTGTTGGGCTATATTGGCAGCTGCTTGAAGTCTTACCGGGTTATTTGGTTCCCAAATTGGTTCAAGAGCGACCAAACCATCCATTTAAGACACCGATTGATATTTATCAGCATTCAAATAAAAAATGAAATTAATGATAAAAAGTGCTTGCCATCTAAAATTTATCTGATATAATAGCACCACTTTTAGGCGTATAGCTCAGTTGGTTAGAGCACCACCTTGACATGGTGGGGGTCGATGGTTCGAGTCCGTTTACGCCTACCAAACATTAATTTCAGGGTGTCCATTTCGGTGTGACACCCTTTTATTTTCAATGCTTTTCGCCCTTTTCCTTGTCCCACATTGTCCCATATAATCCCTTTAAATCCTAACAAAATGTTGGTATCATTGTTGGTATCGGTTTTTGTGATACCAACAAAGGGGCTAAAATGCTGACTGATACCGCCATTAAAAAGCTGAAACCATCCGACAAATGCACGCATGGCAAGGTGGATAAATACACCGATGGGAACGGCTTACAATTATGGGTAAGACACACGGGCGTAAAGTCATGGGTAATTGCCTATCGATGGCATGGCAAACAACAAAGCATGACCATTGGCACATATCCAAGTATCAGCCTACAGCAGGCACGCATACACGCCCTATCAATCAAAGAGAAAATCAAACAAGGCATTGACCCAAAGCACGCCAAGCCAACAGCGGTGCTATTTGGTGATGTGGCACACGCCTATCATGAGAACCGCAACCCTGCAAGCCCTGCCAATGCAGGCAAAAAGACCGTAACGCCTAGCACCTACCAAAAAGACTTTAATTTATACCAACGAGACATAGCCCCAAAGCTTGCCCATATCGATATTAAAGCCATCACGCCTGCAATGGTGTTTGATGTGATTAGTGCCATTGATAAAAGGGGTGCAGGGGATATGGCAAGGCGTGCCAATCGCCAAATAGGGGCTATCTATGAGTATGCTATTGTACATGACCAATACAACGGTATATCACCGCATAAGGGGCTAGAAAAACGATTACAGGCAAGAGATGATGAACATTTTGCACGCATTGAATTTACCGAGTTAAACGCCCTATTTGCAGATATTGAAAACAGCAATATCACCCCATTAACCAAACTTGCTTTTCGGTTTCTTTGCTACACCTTTGTGCGTACCAAAGAAATGCGATTTATGACATGGGGCGAAATTGATTGGCAGGCGTGTTTGTGGCGAATCCCTGCCAAGCGTATGAAAATGCGTAAAGACCACATTATTCCCCTATCTAGCCAAGCCATACAGATATTACAGACCATCAAGGCTATGGGGCTAAATGATGACTATGTATTTTATAACACCGTATCAAAAGCCCCTGTTAGTGAAAATATCATCACAAGCGCACTCAAAAGGCTAAATTGGCAAGGCAAGATGACGGGGCACGGCTTTAGGGGATTGGCAAGCACTACACTACATGAACACCAATATAACCATGAGTGTATAGAACTACAATTAGCACACCAAAAGAGCGATAAAGTGGCAGGGGCTTATGACCACGCCAAGCATATCCCCTACCGCCAACAGATGATGCAAGAATGGGCGGATTTGGTGGATGGTGAAATAGGCACAATCAGCGATATTGTAGAAAATCATTGTTAGGGGGTAAAATTAATTTATTTTCCCTAGAAAAAGGGGAAAGTGGGAAAGTAACCCATGCAAAGCCTTTAATACCAATGCTTTTCAAGCTTTCCCCCTGCTAGGAAAGTAGGGGAAAGTAGGGGAAAGTAGGGAAAGTTAGCCCAACACCTTTTAAAATCCGCTACATTTTGACAGGCTGATTTGTAGATTAGATCGTTTTAGATCGACAAAATCTAAATTAGACAAAGACAATCTAAAGCGATCTAATGCCTTTGGGTAGATCCAGCCCTTTGATAAACCTTGTTATACTTGATAAAATCCCTTATAATGTAATTACAAATAATCATTACTTAGGGGATCATCATGCCAACCATACACACCAAGCCGATCATGGCGGGTAATTCTCAAGCGGTAAGATTGCCCAAAGAGTTTGCCTATCCTGCCAACACCCCATTAATTCTTAGCAAAGAAAATGGCGTGATCACTATTAGACCAGTCACCACCTTAGGTGAAGTGCCACAGATTTTTAAAGCCTTGGGCGATAAGATGAGTGATGAATTTGAACGCATGGATTTAGATGATGTGGAGCGTGACTGGTGAAATATCTGCTTGATACTAATATTTGTATTTATCTTTTAAAACACCAACCAAAAAGCGTGCTAGATCGTTTTGCCAGTTGTCATGTGGGCGAGGTTGCCATTAGTGCGATCACATGGGCGGAGCTATTAAGGGGCTTGGATAAGTACGAGCCAAAAGCAGAGTTTGAGCGTTTGCGTGGCTTACTTCAGGTACTGCCGTTTGATGAAAAATCTGCCGTATGTTTTGGTGAATATATGAAAACCGCCAACCATAAAGCCAGTTTTGATACGCTGATTGCTTGCCATGCCAAAGCTCACCAATTAACCCTAGTAACCAACAATACTAAAGATTTTGAGCGGTATGGGGTGAGATTGGAGAATTGGACACAGGCGTAAGCCATGTAAATACTCTCATTCACAGTTTAAGTCTGAACTACCATTTTATAACAGGTACGATAACGGCAAAATTTATGGATATTCCAAGTAAAAAACAAGTACAAAAGGCAGGTAAAGCCCTAGCCAAAAACGCCCAAGGACAAGAATTTATAGATAGCATGGCGATACTATCTCAATGGCGTTCATTACACACCTACCCTATTAATACTTTTAAAGCCTTGCTAAGAAACAGAGTGAAAAAATTAGGCTTTAAAAGCCCCATTATTGCACAACGCCTAAAACGCACACCATCTATCATCACCAAATTACAACGCTTTCCCAATATGGACTTATCAAGAATGCAGGACATTGGGGGGCTTAGAGTGGTGTTAGGCAATGTTGACGATGTGTATAGACTGCATCAATCATTGATAAACGGTAGACACCAGCACACCCCGTTAGTGCCACCAGCGGACTATATCGCCACGCCCAAAGATGACGGCTACCGTAGTTTACACCAAGTATTTAAATATCACAGCCACGACAACCCTCAATTAAACGGCTTATTTATTGAATTACAGATACGCACCAAAAAACAGCACGCATGGGCAACCGCCGTTGAAACATTGGGCATATTAGAAAAGTCATCATTTAAGACAGGGCAAGGCACAGATGAGTTTAAACGCTTTTTTAAATTGGCTAGTGCTTTGTTTGCCTATGATGAAAAACAACCCATATTAAAAGAACTGGCAGGCATAGACATTCACACCATTGCTAAAGAGCTAAAAGATATTGAACAAGCGTTACAAATATTTAGCAAATTAAAAGGGCTAATCATTACCGCTAAACACATTGAAAGCAGTAATGATAATGGCGAATATCATTTAATGGAGCTAGACAGCGAAAAACACACAGTAAATCTACTGGCGTTTAATCCAAATCAGTTAGTACTGGCAGAAATGTTCTATAAAACCCGTGAGATACAAACCAAAGACATACCGCATATTGAAGTAGTGCTAATATCAGCAGGTAATTTAAAGCAAGTCAAAAAAGCTTATCCAAACTACTTTTTAGATACCCAAGACTTTATTAAGAGCCTAACCAAGATTTGTGATAAGCTCAATGAACAGCAGATTGCAGACATAAAAAATTGAATTAATCGTTTTAGCAGGCTAGGAAGTCATGAGCCGAACAGCGGTTATTTTTGCACCTTAGACCGCCACGCCTGCTATCTTATTTTTAAAGGTGTAAATTATTTTTAGATATTTGATTTGGGTTAAATCAAATTGAGGTCAAAATGGGTGCAATCGATAAACTACAAAGTAATATAAAATTACAGTTTATTTCTTTCTTTGAAAGTCTGACATTGGTAAGCGAGTGTGAAAATAAACCGCTTGAGATTGCTTTACGCTTTATTGAAAGAAAATTATTAAATCATAATCAAATCTATTTATTTTTATTTGAAGAAATGGCGTTATATGAAGTGCGTTTATTTGATGATGATTATTGTATTGATGATACCTACAATGGAAAATATATCAGCAAAACCACGATTATCAAAGAACTAAAAAAGAGTATTGAACAAGGGGGAGCGACGGAAGTTATTGCCCCTTATGGTTTTGGGTTACAAAAATTTGTTCATCAAGCACATGCTATAGGTGTGGAGATACCAAACAATTTATTAGCTCAAGCACAATCCCCCGACTGCTACCATGATGAAAGTAATCCACTAACGGAAGTTGTCAAAGAACTTCAGGCACAAATTGCCCAAATGCGTGATAATGTTGGTTTGAATAACGATCAGAACAACACTGCAGAATTACAAGCTAAAGATGATAAGATAGCTAAGCTAAAAGATGAAAATGACAAGCTTAAACGCCAACTTAATGAGTGTAGCACGCCTGCCAACAGATACACAACGCAGGCAATTAATACCCTAAATCATGTAGTTAGTGAGTTTTGGGAAAATTGGAAACAAGGTACAACACCACCAAAGCAAGCGTATATTATTTCATGGATTTTGGATAATTACCCTCATATTAACCAAACAACAGCGGAGCGAATAGAGCGAATAGCACGCCACGAAAGTGCAAAATAAAGCTTTTACCTGACACCCTTACAGCTCTTACACTGTAAGGGTTTTTGTTACCTGACACCCCTAAAATAAGCCATTACCTGCCACCTATCAGCCCTTGCCTGACACCCCAAATTAAACCTTATCATACACCCAAGCACCGCATGACAGCATGGCGGAGAATTTTAACCAACTTGGGAGTAAGACCATGACAGAACCTAAATTACCTACTCAAGGCATGAGCCGAGCCAAAGACATTTTACCGCTTTTGCCTTTTAGCAAATCGACCCTTTGGCGAAAAGTCAAAAGTGGCGAGTTTCCCCAGCCCGTCCGATTTGGTACAAATTGCACCGCTTGGCGAAACCAAGATATCCATGCTTGGCTTGCTGATCCAATTGCATGGGAGCAAAACCAATGACCCAAAACCAACAAATCCTAGATTATTTGATGGCAGGCAATACGATTACGCCACTTAAGGCTTTAGAGCGGTTTGGGTGTTTTTCGTTAGCGGCTAGGGTGTACGAGCTTAAAAATACGCATGGTAAGCCAATTCAATCCAAACTGATTGAGCTACCCAATGGCAAGCGGTGCGCTCAATATTGGCTAGATCGTGACTATATCGCCATCACCAGCCTTAAAGATCAAATGGGCGTGAATGGGGTTAAATCAGTATGAAAAACACCGCTAAGACGGTTCGCCCAATACGCCATAAAATTGCCCCATCATTAACAGGCAAGATTAAACCATTTGGAGCATAAACCATGAACCAACAATTTATCAATTACCTAGCCCAAGTCGTGGCGGCATTAAACGCCCATGCAGACAAAAACGAAGCCATGGCGGACATGATAAACCTAACAGCCAAACTCACAGGACAAGACGGTAACCCAATCAATTTTAACGCCAGTCAATCATTAAAAGAAATGGCGGAAGTATTGCGAGAACATGGCGGGTATATCCAAGAAGTGATAGACGAACCGCATTTATTGATTATCCAATAGGGTTTTTTCGCAGATTTGTGAAAAAATGGGATAACTGCCAACACAAAATTAGGAAAATCACAACACAGAGCATAAACCATGATAAAAGCGTATTTAACCAAACTAGCCCATGACCTACACACCACAGCCGAGCTACTGGGCTGGGTCTTAATTGCAAAACAAACCCCATGCAAAGCCATAAATACCCCTTTTTAGCCGTCTAAGCCCCACCATAGGCAAGGACACCATACACAACCCTAAACCGCCATAAAACGCATTACAGGCGAATTTAGAGCAATAAAAAACCCCTTGCCAATCTTTGCAAGGGGGAATATCACAAAACAGGAGCATTTTACTATGAATAAAATTCAATGTAAATCAAAATTGAGTGAAATTATTTCACTTGATAAAGTTATTGGCATGATTAATAATACTGCCACTACTAAACAAAAAGCGGTAAAGCCAAGCCGTCATTCATTGGCTATTTTTACGCCTACTGTTAGCGATAACAGCCCCACAAGCGTAAATATATCGTCATTACAAGATACGGACAGTATCACCAGTTATGGCGGGTTGATAGGGGTAAATACAAGACCGAAAGGAAATAGCCCCAGCCGACTTTTTGCGGTAGTTGAGACCTGCCACCCTTTATCATGGGTGGTAAAACTAACTAAACAAAAAGGAAACCCACAAATGAACCATCTGCTATTTATCCTTACCAGATTATCCCCCGCCCAATCTTTTGCTATTGGTGTTGTCATGGCGTTTTCTATCATTGGCGTTATTTCCACTGCCATTGTGCTTGCTATTGCAGGGGGTGCACTATGAAACAAGATAAATTAATCAGCACACTATCCAACATTGAAAGTGCAAAATCGATCATGGAAGATTTAAATAATATCTTTGGGATTTTGCGTGAAACCGATCCCCAAGAAATAGAGCGCATCAGATCGCTAACCTTTGTTATGTGGAAAGAGCTAGAAACTGCTTGCCAATATCTAAATGATGGCTACAAAGTGCTAGATGATGAATATTCAAAAGGGGCATTCAGATGAAAAAATATCACGAGCTAAACAGCCAAGAACAAATCGCCCCACAAGTAAATTATGGGATTGAGTGCCAAGCGTTAGGCATTTATCGAATGTTTGATGACAAATCAGATGCCCAAGTCTTTGCCGAGCAATTACAAATAGATTATCCGCACCATGACATTTTAAGAGTGAAAGGGTATTTTTTTACTTGGGGTGATGAATGAAAATTGATATTTATGCACTATTGAATGATTTATCACGCCTGCCACCTGATGCCATCCCACTAGAGATCTACAAAGGTGATAAATGGCGTGTTATCAATGCCGAGCTAAACGGTAGATTATACAACCAAACGCCTTGCCTGCTGATGCACGATGCCAAAGGCAGGCTTGCCAATGCGTTTATTTATGATCATGCCTATCATCACACTTTGAGCACTTGGGATAATCATGCCGTCATCATTGGTAATCTACATTCTGCTACCAGCTATCATGTTATCGCAGGCGTGGACGATGGCGAGATCATCTATCGCCATATTCTGATGCAGGGTGAAAATCCTTGCATCATCGCCTTGCCTGATAAATTTGCCGACAAATTACCCTTATTGGCGATCGCCTTTGGTCACTACCAACCAATGAAAGTGTATTGTACAGCGGATAAAAAAGATGATCTGATTGACCAATTGGTCAATAAAATTAATGCCAATATTTACGCATCGATCAGCAGACCAAGCCAGACGCCTAACGCCTTACTTGATGCCAATTTTTTCAGCGTGGCGAGCGTTAGCCTCATTCAATGGAGAACGCCCATACCGCTAGAGCCTGCCAAATCTTATGATAATCCCTATCCTGTAGAGGCGTTTGGCGAGCCTTTGAGCGGTGTGGTCAAGATGTTGGCGTATTACACTCAAACGCCTTTATCATGGGCAGGTATGGCAGTTTTGGGCGTATTATCTACCATCGGACAATCTAGGGTAAATGCACCATTGGGCAACACCTATAAGCCAAGTAGTTTATTTTTATTAACCGAGGGCGAAAGCGGAGGCGGTAAATCCAAACTACAAGATTTGGCATATCATGCCGTCGATCAGCACATAAAAAATGCTCAAAAAGCATATCGCGACGAGCTAAACCAATGGCAAGCAGAATTAGCCAGCATCAAGCCTAAAGATCGTGCAATATGGCTAATGGAAAATCCAGAACCCAACGATCCTGATTTTATCTTAGATGATGCCACCATTGAGCCAGCTTTAGATAGGTTTGTGATGGGAGAGCTTAATAATTTGGTATGGCGAACCGATGAGGCGGCGAAGTTTTTTGGTGGTCATACCATGAAATCAGATACCGCAGGCAGTGCGATGGGCAATATCACAAGCCTATACAGTGGCGGAGCGGTCAGACGCAAACGCTCAATACACAGCAAAAACACCATAAAGGGCGTGGCGTATGACTGTAGATTAACATTCTGCCTAAGTGGTCAGCGTGTAATCCTTGAACCAGTATTGAAAGATCGTTTAATGGCAGAACAAGGATTGTTAGCACGCTTTTTATTTACTGCCGAGCCGTCCTTAGTGGGCTTTCGTGATTGGAGCAGTAAAGATAGGCTAAGCCAAGATGAATATACCGACAGCGTATTAAAAGGCTATTGGGCAAGATGTGGCTACTTGATGCAGGATTTATTACCCACAGGGCATAATCCATTTACTGATGGCGAGCTACCCACTGATGACAAGGGGCGGTTTAATATGCCCTTTGCTGATGGTGCAAAACAACACTTAGCCAATTTTCAGCAGTCCATAGAATGCAAGATACTAGGCGAGCTAAAGACTGCTAAAGAAGTGGCAAACCGTATGGCAGAGAACGCCAGCCGAATTGCCACCTTGCTTGCTTTTTATGATGGTGCTACCAAGCTAAGTAGTCAATACTTGGACGGTGCATTTAAACTGGTGTGGCACTCCGTCAGAGAATTTATAAACTATGGCAAAGATGATGAAAAGTCAGATGCTCAAACTGTGCTTGAATGGTTTGCCGACAAATATATACCCAAGCATCAAATGAGCTACATACTTTATGCCGATATGCAAAGCGCCATCACGCCCAAAAAGTTAAGGAAAAAAGAAATCTTGGAGAACGCCACCGACAGCTTGGAAAGTCATTACTATATCGTCGTACAAGGACAGCCAAAGACGGTGTTTTTTAACCCCATCTTACTGCCTTAGCTGATGCGCCAAATTGGGGATGGTTTGATACTTTCCCCAGTTTCCCCTACTTTCCCAATAGGGGGAAAACTTGCAAAGCCTTATATACCAAAGCTTATCGCCTGCCACTTTCCCACTTTCCCCAAAATCACTGTTTTTTATTTTATTTTTAAATTTCGGTTGGTAAAAAGATAGATTTACTCATATTTAAATACATATATGTATATACAATTACAGTCATATATAATAGTCAGGAAATACGACAGCTTACGACTTTTGTGACCAGTATCGTAAGAGAATAAAACAACCCTATGAAAGATGGTACAATATAACAAATTGCTTAATGATTTAGATCATGCCAAAACTTGCCCTACAATCAAGCCTAGATGATTTACCCAAGCTTAAAATCAGTGATTATCAAAAACAAACAGGCTTAAGATTAGCCACCACCGCCACAGCGTGTAATTATGGCGGTTATCGTAAATGGTTTGTCTGTAAGTGTGGCAGGCGTGCAAGTGTATTTTATTTTAGCCGTTATTGGCAGTGTAGGCATTGTGTGGGGCTACCCTACCAAACACAGCTCATACAGCCATCAGATCGCCTAATACAGCGAGCAAATGCCATTAGAAAGCGTTTGGGATGGGGTGGGGGTGTTGCTAGTCCGAATGGGGGCAGACCAAAAGGAATGCACCATAAAACCTATGACAGATTGACCCATGAATTAGAGTTACTTTGCAATCAAATAGCAGGTTCATATTATGCCAAGCTTAACTTTAGATGATTTGATAGCGGATTTACAAGACGCTAAAGCGATTGCCAAAGAAAAGGGGAATTCAAATGCCTTAGTGACCGCCACAATGGCACAAGCTAAGCTACTAGGCTTGGATATCAAGAAACACAGCGAAACACACAACGCACAGCCTGCCCAAATTGTGGTTAATGTGATTGATGCTAAAAAGTCATCATAAATCACAGCGTGGATAATTTGGCTAAGCATAACTTGCCCATCTCTACCAACTAAAAAGCATGGCTAGGGGCGGTGTAAAAGTTTTTGGGATTGAGTACATAGAACCGCCCCCTTATCCAAATTTTTACGACCGCAAAATTAAAAGTTTTGGGCAGTATTAAGAAAAGGTAAAAAAGGGGCAAAAATGGCGATTTTTGGGGGTGACTTTTTAAATTGTTGGTATCGGTGTTGGTATCGGTTTTTTACTACACCTTTCCAAGCCTTTATTTGCAAGGCTTTACAAAATTAGTTTGGTTTCGTTTACGCCTACCAAATTACAATCTAGGGCTATCCACAACCGTGCGATAGCCCTTTATTTTTCTTGCTTTTAGCCCCTTTTGTTGGTATAAAGATTTTTATACCAACACATAGGGCAAATCATGGGCAAGCTAACAGCTACCACATATAAACCCCTTGAGATGAAAATTTCAAGGGGTTTTTAATTCTCAATCAAACGATAACATTAAACCAAATAAAATTTACCCACGCTCAAACCCAATATCATCGACAAAATCCCAAAATCCTGCCACTTGATCGTATAAAAAAATTGTTTAGCGGAGTATTCTGATGATTAAAGCTAACTGACATATCACTTAACTGCCACACCATAAGCCAATATCTCAACACCACCTTGCACCTCGGTCATCTCAAATCTTAACCCATATAACGCATGACAACCTGCATCATTCGCCTGACGCTTAGCACGCACCACCGCTTCTCGGCGAGCACGGTCAAGTAGCGTCTCATAGACGGTTAAATTTTTGCCAAATAAGCTTAACATCGCTGCGACAACCTGTTTGAATTTATCCTGAGCAATCACGACACTGCCAACCACCAAGATTGATTCGTTAACGCCTTTGGATTCATAAAAACGCTCACTTGAGACTTGGATGTGCTGGTATTTTTGCTCATCTGCCATCAAGCTTTTTAGATGATTACGCTCGGCACGGGTACCAAAATACCAACCAATGGCAATCAAAACAAGCCAAATCAGGCTTTTTATCAAAAACTCTTCAAGGCTCATCAAAATCAACCTGCTGGCAACTCATCTAAGCTTTGCCCAAAAGGATTAAACTTCTTTTGTACTTTGACCGCCGTACCATAAACAAAAAGCTCTGATGCACCTGCGGTGATATTTGATGTTGAAAAACGAATACCGACAATCGCATCAGCGCCTAATGCTTGGGCTTTGGCGATCATACGGCTCATTGCTTCTTGGCGTGCTTCTTCAAGAAGCTCTGTGTAAGCGGTCAGCTCGCCACCAACGATGTTTTTTAGCCCTGCCAAAAAATCTTTGCCCACATGTTTACTACGCACAGTGCTGCCGTAAACCACATCCAATCTTTCGGTGATGATATGGTTAGGCAGGTATTCTAAATTTGATAATTGCATGATTATTCTCTGTGTTAGCTTAGATCTATCATAGTAATTTCATCATCTTAAGATAATAAAACAGGGCAAAGACAGCTGTCCCCACCCTGCCTGACCAGTCAAAGAGTTCTTAGTCATCGGTATGAAATAATAAAAACAGCTCTGTGATATTATCTTCAAGTGCATTTGCCATTTGGGCTAGGGTTTCATCATCACGCATTTCATCCATTTCTTCATCAATACCTGATAATAACACCATCGGTAAAGTTAGCATCGCCACATCTTCTTCGGTCGCTGCATCATCAAACCAATCCACATTTTCATCCGAGTACATCGCATCAACAAAACCAATTGCCCATGCTGCCAAGTCGCCATCTTCGCTAAAATCTTCTGCCTCTTCACTGGCATCAAAGGGCAACTCGATGGGTTGCTCTGATTTTAGGGTATCAGCCAACGCTTGTTGCCATGCCTTTAGTGCTGATTTGACCTCATCTGGCACTTGTGCATCTGCACCTTCAAAAAATGCCGATATCCAATTTGGTAGTGGCTTACCCACCACCGTCGCTGTCAAAAATCCATGGGCTGCGATTGGATCTAGGCCCATTTCGTTAGCTGATGATTCTAAATACTCAAACAATTCTTGTTTATTCATAACAAACTCATTACTATTGTGGGTCAAATATTGTCGCCCAAAGGTGATTGTGACAGCTTAATTGATATCCAAAACAATCTTTAGATTTTAAAAAATTTAGAGTCTAAAAATCGTCATCTAAATCATCATCTAAATCGTCAAATTCGGTAAAGTCATCACCATCCTCAAGCGCACGCTTTAACTTATTTAGACGCTGCTCTTCAAGCAAAGCATCAATTTTTAGGCGTTTTTCAAGGGGTTTTGCCTTACCTTCATCAACCAAAATGGCATCAGCATCTTCATCAAAATTGTCATCATCAAAATCATCATTAATATTACTCATAATGACTCCCAGTGCGTTGAAATTTGTATGTGACCTAACGATTTAAAAAATCAGGCCTTTACTGTAGCCTTATAAAGCGAATTGAATATTTTGTCAAGCATTATCATCACCAAGCAGCGTTTTATCTCGTGCAATTTTTAGTCGATCAGCGGTGGCGCTCGTCATTCCAACAACTTCTCGGCTATCTCGTTCATGTACCGTACTTGGGTGCGTGATGGCGGATAAAGTCATATACATGGCGGCTTGATTACGCCCAGCCTCTGCAAAAATAATCAGTGACTTTTCTTTGCGGATGGTTAAGATGGATTTGGCAACATCTGACAATTCTGAATCACTGGTAACGGTTTTGATGGGCAAGGCAAAGCGTTTTAGCTCACGGTGCTTTTGATATACCACCTCATTGACCATCAATAAAAGCTGAGAAAGTAACGCCGCCGCCGCTGCTGTTTTGGCATGATCATCAGTGGCATAAAGTGTCACGGATGCACCTTGCTCGGTGAATGGGTTTTGGTCAATCATTGCCACGCCTGCAAATAAGGGCAACTCAAGCAGTGCATGGCACGCTCTTTCAAACAACTGATCACATAAAGCAAAATATGCATCTTTAGACTCAATGCTGACCGTTGTCAATAAGTTGTACGGATCTTGGAACTGAACTTGAACGGTATAAGCAGCAGCAAGTTCAAGCTTGGTATGATCTGGATCACTTTGGTTTTCATTTGATGTTGATGCGGTTATCTCGTCATCAGATACCACATCTTTATCTTCAATTGATTGAATGTGTGTCACAGATTCGTCTGTCACTTGCTCGGACAAAATGCCTTTAGAAAGTAACTCGGTACGCACTTCTTTGGCAATTTGGGCTTTAAGCGCCTCAGTTGGGCGTGCCACATAGCCGTAAATCAGCCACAAGATGATATGTAGCCCAATCACGCTCAATAAAAATACCCAATTACCTGACAAAATCTTGGCACGGCTGACTGTTTTGGCTTGTACAACCACTTTACCAAGCACCTGACTCCCTGATGTCACCACCTCTTCGGCACGATAGCCTTCTGCCAATTCTCCAAGCGGTACCAATACACCGCCTTGGCTGTCATAAATACCCACATAAGCAATCATAGGCTCATCAACATAAGGCTCTGCAATGACGCTCATGCTAACACGATCATAAGCCGCCAGTGGTGCTGCGATTTCCTGACTTAGCATCATAACACTGCGTTCAACCGCCTGTTGATTTTGTGCACTAATGCCTCGCTCGGTACTGATGACAAAAAATAATAAATGCAAAACCAAGCTCGCCAAAACGATTGCCGCAAAAATACCCTGTCTGGGTGCTAAGTATGTCATGAGAGTTGCCAAATCATAAAAATTAAATCCTAGTATTATAGCATTAATTATTTCAATAGCTATGGGCTTGGCAGGATTTTATCAGCTTATCAATGAAAATTTGAGCGATATCATCGTGGCTATCTCAGTATTTTTTAAAAATTAAAAAATCAGTTTGATTGATTAAACCCATCTTGCACTTAGAAAATTCGCTTTAAGTCTTTTAAAATGCCTGATTAACTGCTAATATGTAAAATTCTATTCAATCATAATAGCTGCCCCAAAGGTTTGATATGTCTTTTACTTATGCTCTACCCAAAAATAGCCAAGCATGGCAAGCCGCCTTAAATACCGTTGCGGATCATTTGCCCAATGAGGTGATTGGTTATGATTTTACCGCCAATGACATCACAGCAAAACTATCACAACTGCCTTTATTTGCTATCATTGTGGTGACGCCATCAAGCCAAGAAGCTGATATTGATACTCTGATGCAAAACTGGGTAGATACCGAAACTCATTGGCAACTGTCTGTCGTTGAAGATGATAATACTGCCAAGGCTTGCGCACATCTGATCAGTGTCGATTACCCATTAGCCAAGGTGAATATTCATCGTTATCTATTAGCACCAAAGCATGACATGGGTCAAATCAGCAAAACTGCGGCGGCACATATCATTGATGACCAAATCACCAGTTATTTATCAAATGTTATTCGTGCTGATGTCCATATTTTATCAGTAGACAAGATGCTCACACGCCATCGCTTGGCATGTTTTGATATGGATTCAACGCTCATTGAAGAAGAAGTGATTGTTGAATTGGCAAAATTTGGTGGTGTTGAAGAGCAAGTTTCTATCATTACCGAACAAGCCATGCGTGGTGAGATTGATTTTGCCACAAGTTTTGCCCGCCGTGTTGCACTTTTAGAGGGCATACCTTTAAATAGCATTGATGAAATTATCACCAAACACATTCATATTCAGTCAGGTGCTGTTGCTGCCATTCGTGCGCTTAAGGCCATTGGCTATCATACAGTACTCATTTCAGGTGGCTTTGAGCCATTTGCCAAACACATCAGCCAAGTTCTTGGTATGGATGAATATTATGCCAATCCGTTACTTCACGATGGCAATGCCTTAACAGGCATGGTAGATGATAATATTTTAGATGGTCATCAAAAAGCCATTATCGTCAAAAAAGTGGCTGAACGCTTAGGGTTGCCCATGCAACAAGTCATCTGCATTGGCGATGGTGCTAATGATTTGCCTATGATGGCAAATAGCGACCTTGGCATTGCCTATCATGCCAAGCCGATTGTGCAAGCCAAAGCATCGGCTGCGGTTAATATCACAGGGCTTGAAGGCGTCATTTATGCCTTAGGTCACAGGTTAGATTATCAATCTTGATTTATGTTTTATACAATTTAATTTAATTTAAAAATTTTAAGGAAATATCATGTTTACCCTGCCTATCATTCATGTAAAAACTGACCCTTTAGATGCATTATTGGCAATCATGGGTTTGCGATTACAAAACCTTGCCAAATCACGCAATAATGAAGCATTCAACCAGCTCATCAAAGATAAATCATTATGCATTCAATTTACCGCGCCCAATGTTGAGCGTTATTTTCGCTTTGAGCAAGGATATTTTGGACAGGCTTTAGGTAAAGCTGACCATCCTGATTTGACGATTGACTTTAAAGATTCGCTAACAGGTGCAAAATTATTCACCAAAGGCGATGTTGCAGCATTAATGACCGCCATTCAAGATGGTGATGTTAAAATCACAGGTGATTACAAGTTGGTGCTTTGGCTTGCAGGTATTGGCAAACAAGCCGCCAGCATTCCCAAAGAATATCAAGGATATATTGACGCCATTAAGCCATATGCCAAACGCACCAAAGGTTTTTTTGACGGCATCAAGCAAAAAATGGCCAAATAATTGACTAAAAAACCATCAGCTTTGAGCTGCGTGAGACATGCCCATGAAATGCGGTTGCTATTTGGCAAATTTTTGAGTACAATTGTTTACCAAATTTAAGCGAGATTGATTAATGAAGATACTTATTTCAAAGGAAGAAATCGCACGCTTATTCGAGCTACCTTTGATGGATTTGCTGATGCAAGCACAAACGGTACACCGTGAGCATTTCAACGCCAATGAAGTACAAATTAGTACGCTATTATCTATCAAAACGGGTAATTGCCCCGAAGACTGTGGCTACTGCTCCCAATCAGGTCATTATCGAGATAAAACGGGTCTGACCGCCGAAAAGCGTTTAGAAATCAAAAAAGTGCTTGCCGCTGCTCGCCGTGCCAAATCACAAGGTTCATCACGCTTTTGTATGGGTGCAGCTTGGAAACATCCCAGCGAAAAAGACATGCCTTATTTGGTGGATTTAATCAGTGAAGTCAAGGCCATGGGACTTGAGACTTGCATGACTTTGGGCATGCTAAAGCCAGAACAAGCCAAAACTTTGGCAGATGCTGGCCTTGATTATTATAACCACAATCTTGACACCTCTCGCAATTACTATGATACGGTAACAAGCACACGCACTTATGATGAACGGTTGGCAACCATTAGCCATGTGCGTGATGCAGGCATTAATGTTTGTTCAGGGTCTATTGTTGGTATGGGTGAGAGTCGTGAAGACCGCATTGATTGGGTGTATGAGCTGACCCAAATGCCCATTCCGCCGCAGTCCATTCCTGTCAATTTGCTTGTACCGATTGCTGGTACGCCACTTGGTGATAAAGTCATTGCCGAAGGTCGATTATCGGTCATTGAATGGATTCGCACCATTGCGGTAACTCGTATCTGTTGCCCAACAAGCTATGTTCGCCTATCTGCTGGGCGTGAAAGTTTGAGTGATGGTGAGCAAGCATTGGCATTTATGGCAGGTGCAAACTCATTTTTTTATGGTGATAAATTACTAACCACAGGCAATCAGTCCACATCACACGATGACCGTCTGATGGCTGAGCTTGGTTTGACGCCCTCTAAACCCACCCCAAAGCCCAAAATTATTGATGCGATGAGTGGTGCGGTGATGACTGCCGATTTGCCCCATAATTGCCCGCTGTCAGCATAGCTTTAATGCTTTATCTTTAACAGCAACCAAATCATAAACAATAGCAATAAATATCACCATGCTTGATTGTGGTAGATTTTATTTAATGTAGCCAATAAGGAAACCGTGATGATTGATCATCTTTCTTTTAAAATGACTGGAGCCAAAAGTCTTCATACTCAAAATATCGCCCAAAGAACGCTCAAAGCGGTGGCTCATACATACCGCCCTTTATCAATGGCGATTGCACTGATGGGCTTAAGCAGCATCGCCACCGCCCAAGAATTTAGCCAAACCGTATTTTTTGGTGATAGCCTAACTGACACAGGACGCTTGGCACAGATTGGCAAAAACAGCCTGGCGTCTTCTGTTTTTAATCAAGCCCAACCATCGTTTACGACCAATACCGATCCAGTTTGGTCAAGCATATTGGCAAAATCTTATGGACATACCGCCGATGCCAATGATGGAACAACCTTAACTGGTACAAACTATGCCGTTGGTGGTGCAAGAACTAAAGAAGATGTGGTCAAAAATGCACCTGTTCCTTTTTTTACCATTCCTTTATTTACCATCCCATCAGCACAAACCCAAATCAATCGCTATCTGACCTTAAATAATCATCAAGCCGACCCCAAAGCGTTATATACTGTTTGGACAGGTGCCAATGATTTGTTTGAAGCAGCCAAAGCACCAACCCAGCTGCAAGCAGTCGAAATCATTACCACCGCTGCCAATGACCAAGCCAATTTGGTTGGGCAGCTTGGAAAAGCAGGTGCAAAACACATTTTAGTACCCAGTCTTCCTGATGTTGGCGTCACACCAGAATACGCCCAAGATCCGACCAAATCTGCCACAGCGTCATTGTCTGCTCATATCTACAACCAAACTTTATATCAAAGTTTAAACAACCAAACCACCAATGTCATTGCTGCCAATACCTTTGCCCTACTCAAAGAAGCGGTTAGTAATCCAGCAGGATTCGGGTTTAGTAATGTGACCGAAGCTGCTTGTCAAAACCTAGATGCCAATTTATCATCGTTAGCATGCAAACCAAGCGACTGGCAACAAACCGCTGCCAATGCCAATGAAACTTATGCATTTGCTGATAAAATTCACCCTTCAGGGCGTACGCATCGCATTTTGGCACAATATTATCGCTCTATCATCGACAGCCCCGCCCAAATGGGTCAATTACCCCAACATCTGATTAAAAGTGGTCAACAAAGCCATCAACAATTGGTACGCCGCTTAGACAGTCTTAACAATCATCAACAATCGCTATGGATTGATGGCAGTATCAGCAATCAATCGCTTGATACACGCAATAAAATAGACCGCCCTACCATCAAGCTTGGACTTGATATTGCAAGGCCTAACCAGCATACAGGGGCATATTTAACCTACCAACAACAAGATCATCATCTAAGTGATTCTATAACCGCTGATGTCAAACAAGCAGGCATTGGTTTGTATCATCGCCATGATTTTGACCACTTACGCATCAGTGCCAACCTTGGGGTTGACCATTTAAACACGCAAAGCTTACGCCAAATCATGTGGGACGGTGAGCATCGTAGCCATCAGGCACATGCCACAGGTAAGCGTCGATATGCAAGCGTACAAGGCAGCTATGGATTTACCCAAAACAATGTTACCTATCGTCCTTATGTCGGTATTTATGCTCAAGATATCAAGCAAAACCGTTTCTTTGAAAATCAACCAAATCTATCAACCGCTCTAAGTTTTAAGCTGCCTGATCATCAGTCTTTACAAGCTGATATTGGTGTTAATATTGATTATGCCATGAATGATAAACTAAACCTTTTGGCAGGATTGGGTTATCAGCATGAGTTTAAAGACAATAATAAAACCGTTGAAACAGCTGTATTATCCAACCGTGATTATCATCGCAGCTTTGTCACAGCCGTACCCTTTGATAAAAAGCACACGACGCACGCACATTTAGGCGCAACGCTTGCTTTGGGTAATAACACTCATTTAAATGCTGGCATACAAGCCAATCACCAAGATCATGACACAAAAGTTGGTGGATTTGTGGGCGCACAAATGGCATTTTAACCAATCAATTTTTTGTGACAGCCATTTATTCAAATAAAGACGATAATCCCTTATCGTCTTTATTGTTATTTTTGTCTGTTTATTTTGATAAATGTCATATGGCAGCGTTTATCATTAATGGTAAAATATCACCAACAATACTTTTTAATAGGTGAAACTGTGTTTTTATACATCAAGGCTTTTCATGTTATTTCGATGGTTTGTTGGTTTGCAGGAATTTTTTATTTGCCCAGATTATTTGTCTATCATGCCATGAGCCAAGACACAGCCAGTATCGAACGCTTTAGCCTGATGGAGCGTAAGTTGTATCGTGGTATCATGACACCATCGATGATTGCTACATGGGGTTTTGGTCTTTGGATGATCAGCTTCTCGCCAAGCTTATACTTATCTCAAGGCTGGTTACATGCAAAGCTGTTGTTGGTTATTTTACTTAGCATCTATCATTTAGCATGTGGTAAATTTCGCCTAAAACTGGCTCAAAATCCGCACTATAAGAGCCATGTTTATTGGCGATGGTTCAATGAAATTCCTGTTGTCATATTAATTGCAGTCGTGATTTTGGTAATCGTCAAGCCCTTTTAAGGTTATTTTTTAAGCCATCAAGTCCACATCAGACCACCCAAACGCTGTCATCACTTGACAAAAGGCCGTATCTAAGGGTGCAACAATACGGATCATCTCATTATGTAATGGATGACAAAACTGTAACTGATGGGCATGCAACAACAGTCTTTTGACACCAACATGAGCAAGCACAGCACGATTTTGCACTTTATCGCCATAAGTGGTATCGCCAACAATGGGATGAAAAATATGCTTCATATGGCGACGCAACTGATGTTTTCGCCCTGTGATTGGGGTTAAGCGAACCAAAGAATACCGAGAGCTATCAAAACGCTGACACGATACAAATGGTTGCTGTGTTGTGGCAAGAACCTGATAATCGGTGATGGCAGATTGGGATGCTTTATTGGGATTGCTAAACTTATCGGCAATTTTATCAAGGCGTGGTTTTAGTGCATAATCAATCCGCCCAGTACCAATAATACCACGCACCACCGCCAAGTAAGATTTTTGGATTTGATGATTTTCAAATTGTTTGGCCAACAATCCTGCTGTCTGACTGTCTAAGGCAAAGACCAACACGCCTGAGGTTGGTCTGTCAAGACGATGTACAGGATAGACATGTTGATTGATTTGGTTACGCAAAGTTTGCATCACAAAACAAGTTTCATGTTTATCCAGCCAAGAGCGATGCACCAACATATTTGCAGGTTTATTGATAATCACCATGCACGCATCTTGATACAAAATTTGCAATAAATCAGGCTTAATCGGCATAAACCAATCACCCATAAATTTAGCAACTATAACAGCCTTGATTATAAAAGTCCAGCGACCATTTTTATGATAATGCGAATTTGATTTGGCAGCAGCGACTTTGTGTCGTGATTTTGACCAATGTTCTTTTTGGCTAAATGTGCTATAGTATTAAGCAAAAAGTAGATTAAGATACAAGGGGATTGTGATGATTTATGACATTATTGGCGATATTCATGGACACGCCGACAAATTGACAGGACTGCTTGATAAATTAGGCTATATTCATGATGGCATCAGTCATATCGCCCCACATGGTCATCAAGCGATTTTTATTGGTGATTTTATTGACAGGGGCAATCAGCAGTTAGCCACATTACAAATTATCTTTGATATGCTTGACAACAATCAAGCCCTTGCCATCATGGGAAATCACGAATACAATGCCATCGGCTATGCCACGCCACATCCTGATGGTGGCTATTGTCGCCCCCATACCAGCCGAAACACCAAGCAGCATCAAGCATTTTTGGATGAAGCACCCATTGGTTCTGATGACTACTATTATTGGCTCTCTCGCCTTTATGAACTACCGCTATGGCTTGAGCTGCCTGAATTGAATATCGTGCACGCCTGCTGGGATACAAAGGCACAAGCAGCACTTGCACCTTATCTCACCCCCGATCATCGCATCACCCAGCGTGGTATCATCGCAACCGCCATGAGTGGCTCCACCGAGTTTTATGCACTTGAAAGACTTTTAAAGGGCATCGAAAGCCCCTTACCTGCAGGTGTGGTACTCGTGGATGGGCATGCCATCGTGCGTAGGCGTACTCGTATCAAATGGTGGCAAAAAGACTGGCAAAATCGCCCACTGTCTGAGATTGCACAGCTTGGTACTAGAGCGACAATGAACCTGCCCAGCGACTTAGACATCAAACCTTTGCCGATGGATTTTGAGCTGACCACTCATCAGCCGATTTTTATTGGTCATTATTGGCTTGATGGCACGCCAAGCATCTTATCAAATCAGGTGGTTTGTACTGACTATTCAGCTGGTATGAATGGCTATCTGACCGCCTATCAATTTGATACCAAAAACCCAATATTAGATGATGATAACTTTGTGCAATTTATAGGTTAAATTTATCCACGCTCTTAGCATCCGCCCAAATCTTTGCTATAATGGCACTTTTAGATTAAGGATAAATCATGTCAAACACCCAACACGCCCCAAGTCCTGCCCCCATCACATCCCCTGCTGGCACCCCAAAGGTTGGTATCATCATGGGCAGTCAGTCCGATTGGGCAACCATGTCTTTATCGGCACAGATTTTGGCAGATTTTGGCGTCCCTTTTGAGTGTCAGGTCGTCTCAGCACATCGCACGCCAGATAAGCTCTTTGACTATGCCAAAACCGCCAAAGATAAGGGCTTAAAAGTCATCATCGCAGGGGCAGGCGGGGCGGCTCATCTGCCTGGCATGTGTGCCAGTCAAACCCCACTGCCTGTGCTTGGCGTACCCGTCAAATCAAGCACACTGTCAGGCTGGGACAGTTTATTATCCATCGTACAAATGCCCAAAGGCGTGGCGGTCGGTACGCTTGCCATTGGGGATGCTGGTGCGTTCAATGCTGGACTGCTGGCCATACAGATGCTTGCCATTGACGATGATGCCCTTGCCACAAAACTGGACGAATTTCGCCAAAAACAAACTCAAACGGTGCTAACAAGCCCCATTCCAGGAATTGTCAATCAATGACGAATCAGCATTTGGCAAATTAACGCCCATTTTTTATTAAAATATGCGATAATATCCAAAATTTTTTGTTAGTTTTTTGGATATTTGTTATGACTGATTCCATCAAAACCATCGGTATTCTTGGCGGTGGACAGCTTGGCATGATGCTGGCTCAATCTGCCCTAAAACTTGGCCATCACTGCGTTTTTTTAGAAGATACGCCCCACGCACCAGCGGGCTTGTATGGACAAGTCTTTAAATACAATGAGCTTGATGATTTTATCACCGCCAGCGATGTCTTTACACTGGAATTTGAAAATACACCTATCAAGACGGCCAAATCACTGGCAAACCTTGAGCATAAAGGCGGTCTGTTTCCGCCGACCAATGCTTTGGAAATCGCCCAAGACCGATTGGCAGAAAAGGCATTGTTTAATCAGCTGAATATTGACACCGTGCCATTTATGGCGGTAAACAGCTTAGATGAGCTACAAACTGCCGCCAAAGAACTTGGGCTGCCTTTGGTCTTAAAGACCAGCCGAGGTGGCTATGATGGCAAAGGACAATTTGTTATCAAAACACAAAGCGACATTACCACCGCTTGGGGAGAGCTTGGCGACGCTGTCACTGGTGATGGCGGATTGACCAACACGCCTGCACCACTGATTGCCGAAGGATTCATTCACTTTAGCCGTGAAGTCTCTATCATCGCTGTGCGTAGTCAAAATGGTGATATTTGTTACTATCCTTTGGTTGAGAATCATCACACCAATGGTATTTTATCAAAAACCATTGCACCTGCTACCAATGCCGACCATCTCACCAAGCAAGCCCAATCCAATATCAGTAAAATTCTAAATCATCTTGATTATGTTGGTGTTTTGACCCTAGAACTATTTGTCAGCGAAAACGGCCTGATTGCCAATGAGATTGCCCCACGCGTGCATAACTCTGGACATTGGACGATTGAGGGGGCAAATACCAGCCAATTTGAAAACCACATCCGAGCCGTATTGGGCTTACCGCTTGGCGATACAGGCATCATCAAGCCATCTGTCATGCTAAATGTCATCGGCAAATATCCTGATGTCAGCGAGCTTTTGACCCACACAGGGGTACATTTTCATCATTATCATAAGGCAGAGCGAGACGGTCGCAAGATTGGACATATCACGGTGATGAGTGATGATAATGATAGAGTTGTCACCAATATCACACAATTACTCACATCATAACGACTGGTATTTTATCCATAACTGCACTTGTTCGCTATGAAAATACTCATTGACGCCGACGCCATTCCCATCATTGCCAAAGAACTCATCATCAAAACTGCCAACCGCACCCAAACAATGGCGGTATTTGTGGCAAATCGGATGACCAAACTGCCACCATCGCCATTTTTATCGTATGTTGTGGTTGGTGCTGGCTTTGATGTGGCGGATGAATATATCTTACAGATAGTACAGCCCAATGATTTGGTCATCACAAGCGACATTCCCCTTGCCAATGATGTGCTAGAAAAAGGGGCAAGGGTTTTGACCACACGGGGTGAGGAATTTAGCAAAGATAACATCAAACCCAGATTAAATGCCCGAGATTTTATGGAGTCGCTTCGTGGCACAGGCGTGCTTGACCCCAAAAGCATGGGCGGACAAAAACCCTATGGGGATAAGGACAAAATCGCCTTTGCAGGTGGTCTAAATCGCTTAGTAAAACCCCAAAATTTATCCCAATAACCCAACACCAAACTTCATCACACAAGCATATCTACCATGAATAGCATTTTATTGATAAGATAAACTTTAAAAATAGTATGACTTTAGAACATAAACTGTACAAATACAGCAAGAAAAAACCTTAAAAAATACTATCAATCTGATAAGCCACATTGGCAAATTTAGGGCATAATAGGCATAATAAAGATATGAATAACAACCAAAACCCATCAATCCGATAAGCAGAATGATTTTTCATGGTGATTGTGATGTGTTTATTTAGCAAAATTAACCAAATAAAATTAGTGATAACTTATGATTGAACAGTGGACCAAAGAGTTGGTCGTGCAGCGTTTGCTGGCATTTATTTTATTAGCGGTGCTTATCATACTTTGCTTGCAGGTGGTCAAGTTTTTTATCTCGCCTGCCATTTGGGCGGCAATTTTAGCCTATGTTACCTTTCCTTTATATCAATTTTTTCACCAAAAAGTACACTTAAGCCCAACGCTGAGCGCATTGATTATGACCGCTGTTATCTCGCTCATCATTGGTGTGCCATTGGTGATTGGTGTGTTCTTTTTGCAGCAAGAAATTATCGAATTTTATAGTATGGCTGTCAGAAGATTGCAAGCAGGCTATATTGACCTACCTGAGAATATCAAAAATTTACCTGTGGTTGGCGAATACATTAAAAATACCTTATGGCAAATCAATAAAAACCCTGAAGATTCTATGGCTGCGATACGCCAATGGATACAATCGCATTTATATTATGGTAAAATTGCCTTTGATGTTGCTTTAAAAAACCTTGCTAAGCTTGGCATGGCATTAATGACGGTATTTTTCTTTTATCGTGATGGATTAAGCTTGGTGAAACAAATCCGCCAAGCGATGCGTAATATCATCGGTGATCGCATCGATCATCATATCGATTCGATTGCCAGCACCACCCAAGCGGTCGTTTATGGCATTGGACTAACGGCATTGGCTCAAGCGTTATTGGCAGGGGTGGGTTATGCTTTTGCTGGAGCGCCGAATCCCATTTTGCTAACTTTGCTGACTTTTATCATTGCTATGATTCCATTTGGAACGCCATTTGCTTGGGGTTCTGTCTCACTTTGGTTAATCACCCAAGGACATACAACAGAGGGCATTGGGCTTGGCTTATGGGGAATTTTAGTCATCAGCTGGGTGGATAATTTGATACGCCCAATTGTCATTAGCGGTGCAACCAAAATCCCCTTTATCATCATCTTTATTGGTGTACTTGGAGGTTTGACGGCATTTGGCTTTGTGGGGTTATTCATCGGGCCTGTGGTGCTTGCCATTGGGCTTGCTGTGTGGCGTGAGTGGATAAGTCAGCACAAAAATGAGATTTTTATTAACCAAGCAAGCGGCTTTGTGGTCGCAGATGGTAAAGCGTTATTGGCTGATACCAACCCCACTCCCAGCAATAAACAACAACCTAACTTAACTAAGGATGACTAATGCTTCGGGTTCTTGCTGATGAAAATATTGCCAATCTTGATGATTATCTTTTATGTCATCAGGTGGAGCTTATCAAGATGGCAGGGCGTGCCATTGACCGCCAAAGTCTCATTACCCATCAACCAGATGCGTTATTCATTCGCTCAGTCACGCAGGTCACCCAAGAAAATTTGGGTGACTTAAGTAGCACGCCGCTTAAGTTTATCGGCTCTGCGACGATCGGTATTGACCATATTGACACCAAGTATCTTGCCGACCATCATATCAATTTTGCCAATGCATCAGGCTGTAGTAAGCATTCGGTTGCCCAATATGTCATAACAGCCATATTGCATGCCCATCAATCCCCAAAAACCAATCTACGATTGGGCATTATTGGGCTTGGTAATATTGGCAATACTCTAGCACGCTATGCCAAACGACTGGGCTGGCAGGTATTTGGCTTTGATCCTTTTTTGGCGACTGGTCCTATCAACAATGCAAGCTTAGATGAGGTTTTAGATTGTGATGTCATCAGCATTCATACACCATTGACAAAAACAGGTCGCCACCCAACTTGTCAAATGCTCAATGCTCAAACCTTGGCAAAAATCCGCCCAAAGACCTTACTGATTAACAGTGCTCGAGGAGAAATTATTGATGAATCTGCTCTGTTAGCTGCCATTAACCAAAAGCAATTATCGGTTGTGTTAGATGTTTTTCCTAATGAGCCATTCATCAGCCAACAGCTACTTGATGCACTCAAACTGGCAACACCACACATTGCAGGCTACACCCTTGAAGGTAAAATCCGTGGGACTGATATGATTTATCAAGCCTTTTGCCAAACCTTTAATCTGCCAATCCTTCAGCACTTTTTAGCATTACTGCCGCCCAATCCTTATCATTTTTCTATGCTCTTAGATCACCAAAACCAACAGCCACTGGCGTGGTTTTATGATATTCAGGCTGATTTTGATGAACTAAAAGCGGCTGCTTGTCCACATATTTTGGGCAGTCAATTTGACATGCTTCGCAAAAATTACCGTTTACGGCGAGAATGGATTTTTGATTAACAACAGTTTCATTTTTAAATATTTATTAATAATAAGGCAGCTTTTTGTATGATAGCCAGTGAGTATGCACCTACCTTAACTTTGACGAATGCTAAAAAACGGGCAAAAATGCTGCAGTATATCCGAGCATTTTTTGAGGCACGCAATATCATGGAGGTCACAACACCGATATTATCGCAAGCAGCCAATACTGATGTATATATCCAATCAGTTCAAGCAACATTCCAAGGTGCTGCAGGTCAAACCAAAGGCTATCTACATACATCGCCTGAGTTTGCGATGAAGCGATTGCTTGCTGCTTATCAGACGCCCATTTATCAGATATGCCAAGTATTTCGTGATAATGAAAAAGGTCATCGCCATAATATTGAATTTACCATGCTAGAATGGTATCGCCCAAATTTTAGCCTAGATGCGTTGGCTGATGAATTATCAGAACTATTAAGCGTGGTTTATCAAAAACCCATTCACTTAACCCAAATTAGCTACGCCCAAGCATTTGTACATTATTTGGGCATCCACCCATTTGATGATATGAACACGCCAGATGTCTTGCGTCAGTGTGCTGTAGCTCACGACATTCATTTGGATATGGGCGATGACAAACAAGGCTGGTTGGATTTATTATTTAGCCATCTTATCGAGCCAAAATTGGGCTTACAAAACCCCACCTTGGTTATCAATTATCCAAAGCTTACCGCCGCCCTTGCCAAAACAGCGGTCGATGCGGATGGTTATGAGATTGCAAGACGCTTTGAGCTGTATATTCATGGCGTTGAGATTGCCAATGCTTATGATGAACTTGCCAACAGCCAAGAGCTGCTAAAGCGTTTTGAGCAAGATAATCACGAACGCCGCCGCCAAGGTCTGCCTATCATGCCCATTGACCATCGCCTGCTTGCCGCCTGCGATCATCTGCCTGATTGTTGCGGCATTGCCTTGGGCATAGACAGATTATTTATGGTGCTGCAAGGTCAATTAAACATCAATCAAGCCATTGCCATTACGACAGATAACGCCTAATTTTTGGCGACTTTTATTAGATTTTTTGCCCAGTTAATCAGTGGCAGATCAACCATCTTACCATCAATGGCAAAGACCGTCTCGCCTGTTTTTTGGTATTTTTGGTAAATGGCATGGGCAAAAGCCATTTGTTCGGCTTGTGCTGTTAGCACATCATCAGCAACAGCAATTTGTTTTGGATGAATCATCATCTGACCTGCAAACCCAAAATCACACCAGTGGCGTACACAAGCGGTCAATCCTGTTTCATCTTCAAAATCATTAAAAATGGTCTCAATGGGCGGATGAAGGCCATTTGCCACAGAATAGATCAATAAATCGGTACGAATTTTATCAAAAATCAGCTGTGATGCTGGCGAGTCTGGCTGCACACCCAGCTCATACATCAAATCCAATCGACCAAAACTCATCGCCCAAAGTCCATCAGCTTGTGCGATACTAGCAATATTTGCTAGCCCCACCGCTGTCTCAATCATGGCAATCACAGGCCTGCGAATGTGGTGATACACGCTTTCAACTTGGTGTTTATTTTGGCATTTTGGCAACACAACGCCAAGCAGATGATCAAGCTTAAGCATACAAGCAATATCATCAAGATGGTGCATGCTATGCACGGCATTGATACGCAGCCAATAGTCGCACTCGCCTTTGGCATCCAATGCCATCAGTGCTGTGCGTGCGTGATTTTTTTGGTCATCTGTTACGGCATCTTCTAGGTCAATGATGATGGCATCTGCCTTGGATTGCTTGGCTTTTAATACCCAATCAAGGCGTGTTGCTGGCACAAATAAAAATAAGGTTTTATCCATGATGTATCATCCATTGTCATCAAAAATGGCAGTTTTAGCCATCAAAAAAGACTTTTTCTACCTTTCCCATCAGCGTCCGCCCCAAAAATGGCGTGTTCTTGCCTGCTGAGAGCATGCTGTCTTTGGTTACCGTCCATGCTTGATTTGGGTCAATGAGTACCGCTCCGCCAATGGTTTCATAATCTGTAATGCCTGCGATTTTGGCAGGATTTAGGCAGATTTTTTCTACCAGCTGCTCGGCGGTCAAAATACCATCTGCCACGAGCTTACAACCCAATGACACAAAGGTATCAAAGTTACTGATGCCTGCTTGGCATTGGGCAAAGGGGGCTTGTTTGGCACTGCTTGACAGTGGTTCATGATGAGAACAGATGGCATCAATCGTACCATCTTGGAGACCCTTGATAAGGGCTTGCTGGTCGGTGTTACTACGCAAAGGAGGCAAGACATAAGCATGAGCATTATAACCCTCAATGTCATCATCGGTCAGGTGCAACTGGTGCATTGCCACATCACAGGTAATGGGCAAGCCTTTTTGTTTGGCATGACGGATTAGCTCTACCGAAGTGCGACAAGTGATTTGGCTAAAATGTGCATGAATGCCTGTCTCTTCGGTCATCAAAATTTGCTTGGATAATGCGATGGTCTCAGCCAGCCACGGAATGCCTTGTAAGCCATGAAAAGATGCGATATAACCATCGTGAGCCACGCCCCCAGCAGACAGACTGGGTTCGTCAGGGTAGAAGAAGACTTTGATGTCAAAGGTCGCTGCATATTCTAAACAGCGTAACAACACCAAATCACTTTCAAAACCTGCCGCTGTATTGCTCACACCGATAGCACCGCCTTGTTTTAGCCCTGCCAGATTGGCAGGTTGTTTGCCGTCAAGCCCTGCACTCAATGCCCCCAAAACATGCAAGTAAATGCCACCGTCTGCCCATGCTTTTTGTTTAAGACCCTTTAACAGTGAGCCGTTTTCTAGCACGGGGCTGGTATCAGGTGGCATGACCACATGCAAAAAGCCATTTTGGCGTGCCGCTCGCCCCTCGCTTGCCAGTGTGCCGTGCGACTGATGCCCCGGCTCTCGCAATCTGGCACACAGATCAACAAGGGGCGGTAATAGCCATTTGCCAGCCGTGCTTATGCCTTTGAGTTGGGCGGTGTCAAATCGCCAGTCTTGGGGAAGTAGGTTTTTCATCGCATTCTCTTGATTTGCTTGATTTGCTTGATTTGGGGTCATACGGGGCATCATCAGCGTCTAGTAGCCTTGTAGGTTTAGCTCGTTGTAGTGATTACAGGCTACCTGTACGCCTTGATCACAGGCTTGATCAAAGTAGCGTTTGGCGGTGCTTTTATTTCGTCGTACGCCATCACCATTCTCATACATCCACCCCAGATTATATTGGGCTTTTGCATGCCCTTGATGGGCGGCTTTGGTAAACCATTCAATCGCCTTTTGACTATCTTGGCTCACGCGATAACCGTAATCATATATCGCGCCCAGCATATATTGAGCCTCTGCATCACCACTTTGGGCTTGGCGTGTCAAAGTCGCCATATCTGCCGCCGTCGCCGACACCGACAACAACACACCCATGGTTAACGCTGTGAATTTTGTTAACATAACCTTATCCTTATAAAAAATAAAAATCTAACTTAGTTGTAAGGTTTAAAGCGACTTCCTTATCGTTGTCCTGCCATCGCCATCGCCATCACTGCCATACGCACCGCAATGCCGTTATTGACCTGTTTTAAGATGACCGATTGCCCACCGTCCGCCACGCTTGATGCGATTTCAATGCCACGGTTCATAGGACCTGGGTGCATGACCAACGCATTAGGCTTGGCAAGGGCTACACGAGCCTCGGTGATGCCATACATTTTAAAATATTCAGAGGTTGATGGCAAAAGTGGTGAGCCGATGCGTTCATTTTGGATGCGTAAGCCAATAATCACATCAGCATCCGACACGCCTTTATCAATGTCATCAAATACTAAGACGCCATAGCGTTCAATGCCTTTTGGTAACAAAGTCTTGGGGGCGATGACACGAATATCACGCACCCCCAATGTCTGCAATGCCGAGATGTCCGAACGAGCCACACGGCTGTGCTTGATGTCGCCAACAATCGCCACAGAAAGTTCATCAAAGGGCTTATCTGCTTCACGATAGATGGTGAGCATGTCAAGCATCGCCTGCGTGGGGTGGGCGTGCCAGCCGTCGCCTGCGTTGATGATGGCAACATTGGGGGTAACCTCGGTCGCCATATAATGAGCCGCCCCACTGGCAGAATGACGCACCACAAACATATCGGCACTCATCGCCTCCAGATTCCAGAGCGTATCACGCAAAGTCTCGCCCTTGTTGGTGCTTGAACGCGCGATGTCAAGGTTTAGCACATTGGCACCCAAGCGTTTTTGGGCGGCCTCAAAGGTCGTGCGGGTGCGTGTGGAATTTTCAAAGAACAGATTCATCACCGTCTTGCCTGACAGCTCTGTGGTGTTAATGAGCTTGCCATCTTTATCAAAATAACCCATCGCTTTATCAATAATCCCTTCAAGTTGTGGGCGTGTCAGCCCCTCCACACCGATAAAATGGCGGATGCCAGTATTGTCATTGGGGATAAGCTGTGGGCGGACAAGGGTTTGATTTAGGCGGGCGGTGGTGGCGGTCATGGGTTTTCCTTAGGTGCATGCTTGTGGTGCGTGCTTGTGCCGTGGCAAAATAAAATTAAGTCATTTTAACAAATTTTTCCCATTCAAAACAATATTGTTTTACAAAATAAACCCACAAAAATCCATACCGACAAGCGGCACACAGACCATCAGATTTATGGTAAAATATGCCAAAAAATTATCACGGTCTGATTGGCTTGGTCTGCTGGCTTAATGATGATAATTTTCAATATATTTTTAAGGATATTTTATGATGACATTAACCCAATATTTACAATCACACGCAAGTGATGCACTTGCCAGCACGCTCGGCACTTTGGTAAACAGCAGTATCGCCATCAGTGCCTTGCTTGATAAAGGAGTGCTGGCAGGCATCCACGGCGAAGCAGGTAACCAAAATATCCAAGGCGAATCCCAAAAAAAACTCGATGTCATCTCCAATAATTTACTCCTTGACGCCCTAACCAAAAACCCACACTGTGCAGGCGTTGCCTCCGAAGAGCTGGATGAAATTAGCCCCGCTCATGATGATGGAACATTACTGGTTACTTTTGACCCATTAGATGGCTCATCAAATATTGATATTAATATGACTGTGGGTACGATTTTTTCTATTTTGCCGTATCAGCGTATGGGCAGCCAAGCCACCGAAGCTGACTTTTTACAAAAAGGTACTTCACAATTAGCGGCAGGCTATTTTATTTATGGAACCAGTACCATGCTGGCAATGACACTGGGGCAAGGTGTTGTCATGTTCAGTCTTGACCCAACAACACAAGAATACCTGCTCATTGATGATAAAATCAAAATTGATGAAAGCGCAACAGAATACGCCATTAATGCGTCAAATTATCGCTACTGGCTAGACCCTATCAAAGAGTATATCAATGGTTTGGTTGCAGGTGATATGGGTATCCGAAATAAAGATTATAATATGCGTTGGGTGGCAGCGATGATTGCAGATGTACATCGTATTTTGATTCGTGGTGGGGTGTTTATGTATCCTTTTGATACCAAAATTGCAGGTAAAGCAGGCAAGCTGCGTTTGATGTATGAAGCCAATCCGATGAGTTTTATCATTGAGCAAGCAGGCGGTGCAAGTACTGATGGCGTGGTACGCATTATGGACATTCAGCCCAGCCACATTCATCAGCGTATTCCTGTGGTGCTTGGTGCCAAAGAAGAGGTTGATTATGTCAAAAATTTACACGCCAAAGCAGGTATCTTGGCAAATGGTGAGATGGCATAATCCTCCAAAAAGTCGCCATCAAGGCGGCTTTTGATTTATTATCTTATGTTATCACTATCAATTATCATTCATGATCACAATTATGACCATCACCTCTAAAGACAACCCCATCATCAAACACACTCACGCCCTACTTAACCATCATCGCACTCGCAAAAAAAGCAGGCAAACGGTCATCGAGGGCGTGCATTTGGTAGAAGCCTATCTTAAACAAACGCCAGCCATCCATAGGCTCATTGTCTCAGAGTCTGCCACGGTTCATGATGAGGTTTTACCGTTATTATCCCAAATTGACCCCAAACAAATCACCATCATCAGCGATACTTTATACCAACAAATACGCACGCTGGGCGATGGTGTCAGCGTCATGGCTGTGATTGACATTCCCCATCAGTCATTACCAACGATCAGCGGCGATTGCTTAATTCTTGATGGCTTGCAGGATTTGGGTAATATCGGCACACTATTACGAACTGCTTCGGCGGTTGGTATTCAGACGGTCATCACCTCGCCTAATACCGCTCATTTGTGGTCACCCAAATGCCTGCGTGCAGGGATGGGCGCTCATTTTTCAATGTCAATTTATGAACATATCGCTGTTGATGAAATTTTACAAAAGCTAAAAACGCCTTTATATGCGACAAGTTCACATACAAATAAAGTCATTTATGACCATGATTTAACCAGTCCCATCGCTTGGGTGCTGGGACACGAAGGTCAAGGCGTGCGTGATGAATTTTTAAACAACGCAATCCCCATCGCCTTACCACAACCAGGCGGACAAGAAAGCCTAAATGTTGGTATCGCAGGTTCGGTATGTTTTTATGAAATGTTGCGTCAGCGTCATTATCTTATATGATGGTTAGACGCCTGCCACCACCCTTGATAGTATTGTTTAAAATATGATAAAACTTAAGCATTGACTTAATTTTCATCTAAAAATAGTCTTTTTTTTATAAACTTTTTTTAATAAATTTTTTAAAATATTAATACGATTATCAAGCGTAGGCATGCCCTAAAAACTTATTCATCAAAAAGCACCCAATCAATTTGGATGCTTTTTTTGGATATAAGTCATCAACTGTGTACATATCAATGATTGATGGCTTAGCTCATAGCTTTTCGATCAGTTCAGGCACGACATGAAACAAATCACCTTCTAAGAAATAATCAGCCACCGATGCAATGGGCGACTCTGGGTCGTTGTTGATAGCCACGATGGTTTTTGAATCCTTCATGCCTGCCAAATGCTGAATCGCCCCTGAAATACCGATGGCAATGTATAAATTGGGTGCAACGATTTTACCAGTTTGTCCCACTTGCATATCATTAGGTACAAAACCTGCATCAACAGCAGCACGACTAGCACCAACCGCAGCACCCAGCTTATCAGCCAAAGGTTCAATATATTTGGTGAAATTCTCACCACTTGCCAATGCACGACCCCCTGAAACGACGATGTTGGCTGAGGTCAGCTCTGGGCGATCGGTTTTGGCAAGCTCTTCTTTGACAAAACTTGATTTATTGGCATCTTCGGCAATATCTACCGCCTCAATAGAAGCACTGCCTGTCAATTCTGCTGGCTCAAATGCCGTACTACGCACTGACACCACAACCACATTTTCACTTGATTTGACTGTGGCAATCGCATTACCAGCATAAATTGGACGCTCAAAGGTATTGGCATCTATGACGGCGGTGATGTCTGATACCATGCTGACATCTAACAGTGCCGCCACTCGTGGCAAAAAGTTCTTGCCAGTGGTGGTTGCAGGGGCAACAACATGGCTATAATCAGTTGCCAAAGCCTTGACCAACAACGAGACATTTTCTGCCAACTGATTGGCATAAGCGGCATTATCTGCCACCAAGACCTTGCTCACGCCTGCCACCTTGGCGGCTTCTTGTGCCACAGCTTGGCAATCAGCACCTGCCACCAAAAGATGTACATCGCCGCCCATTTGCACCGCTGCGGTAACAGTTGCAAGTGTTGCTGGCTTTAATTCTTTGTTATCATGTTCTGCATATACTAAAATTGTCATAATTTTTATCCTTAAGCTTTATCGGTTTATCATGGGTATTAAATAACACGCGCTTCATTTTTTAGCTTGTCAATCAACTCATCAACGGATGACACTTTAACGCCTGCCGAACGCTCTTTTGGTGCAGATACTTTGATCGTTTCAAGCTTAGCGTTCATTTCTACCCCAAAATCTGCAGGAGATTTGGTATCAAGGGGTTTTTTCTTGGCTGCCATGATATTTGGCAACTTAGGAAAACGAGGTTCATTCAAACGCAAATCGGTTGTAATCACTGCAGGCAATGGTAATGCTACCGTTTGTAAGCCGCCATCAATTTCACGAGTCACATGCACTTTATCACCTTCAACCACCACCTCTGATGCAAATGTGCCTTGACCCACACCCATTAAGGCGGCAAGCATTTGACCTGTTTGGTTATTATCATCATCAATGGCCTGTTTACCCAGTAGTACAATCTGCGCACCTTCAGCTTCTGCCACACCTTTTAGGATTTTGGCAACTTGTAATGGCTGTGCTTTGGCGTCTGTTTCGACCAAAATACCACGGTCAGCACCCAATGCCAATGCTGAGCGAATTTGCTCTGATGATTGGCTCGTACCAATAGAAACTGCGATAATCTCGCTGGCAACACCTTTTTCTTTTAGGCGAACTGCCTCTTCAATGGCGATTTCACAAAATGGATTAACGCTCATCTTAGCATTAGCAAGCTCAACGCCTGATTCGTCGGCTTTGACACGCACTTTAACATTATGGTCAACAACACGCTTGACTGCGACTAATATTTTCATAAAATCCTCTTTTTTATCACTTGTTTTGGGTAAATAAAATAAAAACATACTCCCCAATACAATACACATTCCATGCAGGTTTGTAAACCATATAATGCGAATTTTCACTCAAAAAATATCAACTTTGACCAATGGGTCATGTTTGTAACAATATTTTACCCATTTCATCATCATGCCAACCTATTTTTAGGCATTCATTGCTTAGGTTTGGGAATTTACATGATACAATGGCATTTTTGTCTGTGCGGTTGATTATGGCTGTCTTTCATTGCTTATCTGATAAACAACAAGGCTATCTGTTTACCTTTATCACCATGTGCATTTGGGGTGCATTTGGGCTAATGGCTCGCATGAATGCCTATTGGCATATTCAGATTTGGGATGTGTTGCTCTTGCGATTTGGTATCGCTGCCGCTGTACTTTTACCCATTTTATGGTGGAAAAAAGATTATCAATTTTTGTTTGATTTTAAACTACTGATATTGGCGTTAGCAGGCAGTATTGGGTATTGTATCTTTGTTTATAGTGGGTTTTTTTATGCCCCTGTGGCACATGGCGTGGTTTTTTTAAATGGTACATTTCCACTATTTGCCGCTTTAATTGGCTATATAATGCTAAAAGCACCCATCGACCGACAAACAGGCATTGGCTTATCAATCATCGTGATGACTTTACTTTTAATGACCATCAGCATCATCATTAGCGATGGTCATTTTGGGCGTGGCGATTTGATGTTTATTGCCAGTGGTTTATGCTGGGGCTTGTTTTCGGTACTGCTTCGCAAATGGAGCTTTTCGGCATGGCATATCATGTGCGGCGTTGCGATTTGGTCGGCAGTCATCTATTCGCTGATTTATGCCATATTTGTCACGCCTGCTTTTCATACCGCCCTACCTACACATTTGGCAATTCAGGGCATTTTTCATGGTATCTTTGTGGTCATTATTGCCACATTAACTTATGCCAAAGCTGTCGCAAAAATTGGTATCTTTAAAGCAGGCAGTATCGCAAACTTAGCACCCTTTATTGCCAGTATCATTGCAGTACCACTACTTGGTGAGATGCTAAATGCGACCTTAGTTATGGGTTTAATTGGTATGGCAATCGGTGCGTTACAGCCTTGGCGTTGGTTTATTGGGCGTTAATCGCATCAATCTGACCACCCACCAAAATAGCTTGTAAGGTATTTTGCCCAATCAAATAACTTAAATCCGCAGGACGCTCAATGTCCCAAAGGGCAATGTCCGCATCATAACCAATGGCAATTTTGCCTTTACTGTCTTGCAATCCCAACGCTTTGGCGGCGTTTAATGTTGTGCCTGCCAGTGCCTCTTCTGGCGTGAGTTTAAATAAGGTACACGCCATGTTCATCGCCAGCAAAATAGAAGTAGACGGCGATGTTCCGGGGTTGCAGTCGGTGGATATTGCCATAGATACGCCTTGCTGTCGCATTTTGTCAATCGGAGGTAATTGCGTTTCTTTTAACACATAAAATGCCGTTGGCAATAGCACGCCCACCGTACCTGATTGTGCCATGCGTTGAATGCTGTCATCGCTTAGGTATTCAATATGGTCAGCAGACAAACCATCAAAACTTGCCACCAACGCCCCACCACCCATGTCGCTTAATTGTTCGGCGTGTAATTTGACAGGCAATCCCAACGATTGAGCAACCTCAAAGACTTTGTTTACCTGCTGTTTGTTAAAGGCGATGTTTTCACAAAACGCATCTACCGCATCGACCAAACCTTCTTGATGCAAAATTGGCAACCACTCACACACTTTATCAATATAAGCATCGTTTTGGGCATTGCCGTCATCGTCTTTATACTCTGGCGGTGTGGCGTGAGCTGCCAAATAGGTGGTTTTGACCGTGATGCCATAATCTTGTCCAAGCTTGCGGGCAACTTGCAACATTTTGCGTTCGTTTTGCAAATCCAGCCCATAGCCTGATTTGATTTCAATGGTTGCCACGCCTTCAGCAAGCAATGCTTTTAGGCGTTTTTCACTTTGGGCGTATAATTCATCAAAGCTGGCTTGGCGTGTGGCATTGACGGTTGAGATGATGCCGCCGCCATTTTTGGCGATTTGTTCATAACTGACCCCTGTTAGCCGTGCTTCAAACTCATCACTGCGGTTGCCTGCATACACCAAATGGGTGTGGCAATCAATCAAGGCTGGGGTGAGCCATTTGCCTTGAGCGTCAATCAACCTATCAGCGGTGAATGACGATGCGTCATCATGATGACCTATCCATGCAATTTTGCCATCATTGATGCCAATGGCGTGATTGGTCAGTTGCCCATAGGGCGTTACCGTCTTGGTTGTTTGATTGCTTTGATTGCTTTGATTGTCAAGATGAAAGCCAAAATCGCTGTTCATGGTGGCGATATTGGCATGGGTGATTAATAAGTCAAAATGTGTTTTTATCATGGTATTTTTCATGGTTTTTTCATACATAACAAATGATTGAATTTAACATGGTTGAATTTAACATTGTGTTAACAATGTGCTTGATTTAAAACACCGTGCTTGATTTGACAATTAGGTCTGATTTATCTAGACAATGGTTTGAATGATGATGACTTGAACGATGATGATAAAACCGCTTCAACCATCACCGCCAATAAACGACCAGCAACTTTTAACCCACGCCCATCACTGTCATATTTTGGCGACACTTCTGCCATGTCAATCACCTTAACTTTGCCTGTATTGATAATCAGCAGAACACAACGCTCAACAAAATCAAGGCTTAAGCCTTTAGCCGCCACCGCACTCACCGCAGGCATGACAGAACCTGCCAAACAGTCCATATCAATGGTCAAATAAATCACATCAAGCGGTGCAATAAACGCCAAAATTTTTTGTTCAATCGCTTGCCAATCAAGGCGATGGCAATCATCATCACCAATCACACTCACCCCCAAATCAAAGGCTCTCTCATACAAGCTGGCGGTGTTGCTAAACTGACTGATGCCTATGCACAAATAATGAAATGGCTGCTCTTTTATGTCCAAATGCTCAGCAATTTGGCGAAACGGTGTGCCAGAAGTGGCGTATTGGTCTTGACGCAAATCAAAATGGGCATCTAAATTGATGATGCCAATGTTTGCCAAAGGCGTGGGGGCGGCTGCCATGTGTTGCCATAGCCCCAAAAACGACCCCCAAGCGATTTCATGCCCACCACCCAACCCAATCGGCAAGGCATTGGCATTTAGCACCGTGCTGATTTTATCAGCATAATCTTGTTGAGCGATTTCTAACAAATTGGGGCAAATTGTGTCATCATCATCACAGACAACATTGCCTGCATCGACCACGATGCCCGCCATTGATTGAAAGTTTTGTTGTGTTTGATATGAAATTGGTAATTTAGCAAAACTGCTTTTAATGGCATCAGGAGCATGCTTAGCCCCAATGCGTCCTTGGTTGCGGTTCACCCCTTGGTCGCAAGCAAATCCAAGCAAGGCAATTTTTGGCTGATTTTTTTGATTGTTTGTTTGATTAAGAGCATCATCAAACGCTTGAATGTGCTGATACCAATAGCAAGCTTTGTCATTTTCAAAAGGTTCTGCCCTGCCTGTGTATACCTTAAAATCAGGGGCTTGATGATAAACATTGGGGGATGTCATAATTAATTATTTCCTAACCTATAAAGCTTGAATGGTTTTTTCATAAAAGGACATTGAATCATTTCCCTTTATGAAAAAACACAGACATGACAACATGACAGGCACACATTGATGCTATTTTGCCAAAAACCAATCCGTACGCAACTCCTGCCAGCTGTCAATCAGCTTGCCATCAATCACCAGCTGTTTGGCGTTTTCGATGTCTGGGGCAAAGTAGCGGTCTTTGTCATAATGAGCGACGCTTTGGCGTAATGTTTGATGAACGCTGGCAAGTTTTGGTGATGTGTGTAAGCCCTCTTCCAGATGAAAATCCACGCCTTGAGCCGCTGCCAAAAGCTCAATACCCACAATGGTGGCGGTATTACAAGCCATGTCATATAAACGCCTGCCTGCATAAGTCGCCATTGACACATGGTCTTCTTGGTTGGCGGATGTTGGAATGCTGTCAACAGATGCTGGGTGAGCGTGTGATTTATTTTCAGAGGCCAAAGCGGCGGCGGTCACATGGGCTATCATAAATCCTGAGTTCACCCCCGGATTTTTGACCAAAAAGGCAGGCAAGCTCGATAAAGTGGCATCAATCAACAAAGCGATACGCCGTTCACTCATTGAGCCAATCTCACTGATGGCAAGTGCCAACATGTCAGCAGCAAATGCCACAGGCTCAGCATGAAAGTTACCGCCTGAAATTGCCATAGGGTCATCATTGTCATTAAAAATCAAGGGGTTATCAGTAACGGCATTGGCTTCAATCAATAAAGTTTTGCCTGCTTGGTTAATCACATCCAAACACGCCCCCATCACTTGTGGCTGACAACGCAAACAATAAGGGTCTTGTACTCTTTCATCGTCTTCTTTGTGTGATGCACGGATTTGGCTGTCAGCGATTAACTGGCGATGAGCGCTGGCGATTTGTGCCTGACCATGATGCCCACGAGCGTCATGAATGCGAGCGTCAAATGGGGCATCTGAGCCTTTGGCAGCGTCAATAGACATGCTGCCCACCACCGTGGCGGCCGCCAGCAAATCTTGTGCCATAAAATAGCCACGCAAAGCCAAGGCGGTTGATGTTTGTGTGCCGTTAATCAGTGCCAACCCTTCTTTGGCCGCCAACACAATCGGGGTTAACCCTGCGTCATCAAGGGCCTTTTGGGCTGACATTTTTTCACCATTCACAGACACATCGCCAAATCCCAACATGGCAAGCGTCATGTGCGATAAAGGCGCCAAATCCCCTGACGCCCCAACCGAGCCTTTGGCAGGAATGTGGGGAATGATGTTGTGATTGATTAAGCCCAAAAGGCTGTCCACCACTTCACGGCGAACGCCTGACACGCCTTGAGCCAAGCTTGATACTTTCATCACCATAATCAGGCGCACCACCTCATCAGGCAATCTGTCACCTGTGCCAACCGAATGCGATAAAATCAAATTGCGTTGAAGCAGCTCAAGCTCATCATCACTGATGCGTTTTTTGGCAAGCAGACCAAAGCCAGTGTTAATGCCATAGGCGGGCTTATCTTTGGCAATGATGGCTTGCACCGCTTGACGAGATGCGTCAATCGCTTCATATGCTGTTGGGTCAAGGCTGATTTTGACAGGACCATCATACACTTGGCGAAGCTGGGCAAAGGTGAGGTTTCGTGGGGTTAATATGAGCGAATTCATGGTTTCTCCAAATGGTTAGGTTTATTGATGGTTGACAATTTTGATGGTTGACAATTGATAAATTGATGATGATTGACAACTGATATTAACTTAATTTTTCGCTTAATCCGTCCATTTATCCTAGCCAGCCCATCACAATGGCCAAGCGACCAAATAAACCAGCAAGCAGTATGCTTAATATCGCGCGTTGTAGCCAAATAACCAGCATTTTTGCAACAGATAACGGAATTTTGGTTGCCAACACACAAGGAATCAAGGCAGAAAAAAAGATAACACTACTGACACACACCACCGCAGCCACATAACGAGTAAGTAGGTCAGTTTCAGCCAGCAACAAAGCAGGCAAGAACATTTCTGCCAAGCCAGAAGAGATGCCTTTTGCTGCCAGCATCGGTTCAGAAAACCCCAACAACCAAGTGAATGGATAAAGCAACAATCCCAAAGCATCAAAAACTGGCGTGTATTTAGACAATAACAACCCGAATAAACCCACAGCAATGATAGATGGCACAATGGCGGCACTCATCTGTAGCCCATCTTTGATGTTTGACCAAAGCAATTTGGGGATGTTATTGGCAGATTTGGAAACCGCCATGCCTGTTTTAAAGGCCGTTTTTAATCGCCCCTCTTTTAGTTGGTATGATTCTGGGTGTTGACTGACATCGTCAGCAAGGCTGATGGGAGGCAAGCGAGCGGTGATGGCAGTCACAGCAAAGGTGATTATCAAGGTTGACCAAAAAAATAAATTCCAATCATCCATTAAACCCAATGTCTTGGCCACAATTACCATAAAAGCTGCTGAGACAGTTGAAAAACCTGTGGCAATGATCATGGCTTCTTTGGCAGAATATTTGCCTTCAAGATAAACCCGATTGGTAATTAATAAGCCAATTGAATAACTACCGACAAAAGAGGCCACCGCATCAATCGCTGAGCTGCCCGGCGTCTTAAATAGCGGTCGCATGATGGGCTGCATCAACACACCCACCATCTCCAATAAACCAAAACCAACCAAAAATGCCAGTATCAACGCCCCAATAGGAACAATGATGCCAACAGGCAATGCCAATTTTTCAAACAAAAATGGCATCATGTCTTTTTGCATCACAACATCAGGCAACATGTCCAATAAATACAAAGTTGCCAATATCAGACCACAAAGCTTAAATAAGCTTAACAGCAAGTCAGTCACACTGCGTTTAAAATCACCAGAGATGATGGGTTTGATGACACCATAAATCATCAATAAAAATAAAAAAGTCAAAGATAAAGTGCGTTGCTCTTTGACCAAATAGCTGGCTGCATGGTCAAATAAAATGGTGCTTTTGCCAGCAATCTCAAATGGCACAAAAAACATAAAAACACCGATACTGCTAAACACCAGCATCTGTAAAATCGCTCGACCATCTGACACCTTTGAAGAATCATTCATAATATTCCCTTATCATAAATATATCTAAAACCATTAAAACCATCAGTCATGACAGTCATTCTTGACAGTAACGCTTTTACCAAACCGTCATGACACAAGCAACCTGCTTAACATGGCTCAAAATATGGCTCAAACCCATCAACCCACAATTGGCAAAACTGCCAAATTGGCAAGCGTTTATTTCAGCATCGGCAAATTCAAACCATAGTTTTTGGCAGTTTCAATCGCCAATTCATAGCCTGCATCAGCATGACGCATGACCCCACTGCCACAGTCATTGACCAGCACATTGGCAAGGCGTTTGGCGGCCGCTTCTGTGCCATCGGCGACAATCACCATGCCAGAATGTTGGCTATAACCCATGCCCACGCCGCCGCCATGGTGTAGGCTTACCCATGTTGCCCCGCCTGCCACATTGAGCATGCCATTTAATAATGCCCAGTCGGACACCGCATCGGTGCCATCTTTCATGGATTCACTTTCTCGGTTGGGGCTGGCAACCGACCCTGTGTCTAGGTGGTCTCGTCCGATGACAATCGGGGCTTTTAGTTCGCCATTTTTCACCATCTCATTAAATGCCAAGCCTGCTTTGTCTCGCTCACCCAAACCCAGCCAGCAAATGCGAGCAGGCAGACCTTGAAAGTGAATGCGTTCTTTTGCCATGTCCAGCCAGTTATGCACATGTGTGTTCTCTGGGAACAGTTCTTTGATTTTTTGGTCGGTTTTATAAATGTCCTCAGGGTCGCCAGAGAGTGCCACCCAACGAAACGGGCCCTTGCCTTGACAAAATAGCGGACGGATATAAGCAGGCACAAAGCCTGGAAAATCAAAGGCATTTTTCACCCCAGCGTCAAAGGCAACTTGACGGATATTATTGCCATAATCGGTGGCAGGCACGCCCATCTTTTGCAAATCAAGCATGGCTTGCACATGAATGGCACACGATTTGGCAGCCTCTTGGGTCAATTTGGCATGTTGGCTTGGGTCTTGTTGGGCAGCCCTCCAATCATCCACCGTCCAGCCAATGGGCAGGTAGCCATGAATTAAGTCATGGGCTGATGTTTGGTCGGTAACAAAATCAGGCTTGATGTCGCCATTTTTGGCACGCTGAACAATCTGTGGCAAAATCTCAGCGGCATTACCCAAAAGAGCGATGGACACCGCCTCGCCTTTACTGGTGTGCTCTTTGATAAGCTCATAAGCGTGGTCAAGGTCGTTTGCCTGCTTATCCACATAGCCTGTACGCAAACGAAAATCAATGCTTGACTGTTGGCATTCAATGTTTAATGATGTCGCCCCTGCAAAAGTCGCTGCCAGTGGCTGAGCCCCACCCATGCCACCAAGCCCTGCGGTCAAAATCCAACGCCCTTGCCAGTTATTGGTGCTTTTGTCGTCTTTTTTTGTGCCAAAGTGCTGTCGCCCTGCTTCGGCAAAGGTCTCATAAGTACCCTGCACGATGCCTTGTGTACCAATATAAATCCAACTGCCTGCGGTCATCTGCCCATACATGAACAAATCTTTGCGGTCAAGCTCGTTAAAGTGCTCCCATGTTGCCCAGCGTGGCACAAGGTTGGAGTTGGCAATTAGCACTCTGGGGGCATTTTCGTGAGTGTTGAACACGCCAACGGGTTTGCCTGATTGAATGAGCAGTGTTTGGTCATCTTCTAGCTGTTTTAGACTTGCCAAAATTTGGTCATAACATTCCCAGTTGCGTGCCGCCCGTCCAATGCCACCATAGACCACAAGACTTTGGGGATTTTCGGCGACATCAGGGTGTAGGTTATTTTGTATCATGCGGTAAGGGGCTTCGCTAAGCCAGCTTTTACAGGTCAATGTTGTGCCTGTTGGGGCTTTGATGACACGGCTTGTGTCGGTGCGAGTGAATTGGTTCATAAAAATGTCCTTTTTGCTAAAATTTAGATCAGTAAAGATCGTAATAAATTGTATATACTAATAATAGCAAAAAATAATTATCTGTACAAATTATTTTTCACTCTTAAACAAAAAAATACCGTCATCATCAGATAACGGTATTTTGAATAAAGATGATATCTTAGTTCAGCTGTGCAACATCAATTCTATTAGCACTGCCAGTATACTCACCCATTTGGTCAAAGTTTAGGTAGTTATAAACTTCCGCTTCCATGGATTCTAGTTTACCTGCATACCCCATATACTCTTCAACAGTTGGCAGTTTGCCCAGTACAGATGCCACAGAGGCAAGTTCAGCAGATGCCAGATAGACATTTGCCCCTTGACCTAAGCGATTTGGGAAATTACGGGTGGATGTTGAAACGGCGGTACAGTTGGGTGCGATGCGTGCTTGGTTACCCATACACAGTGAACAGCCGGGCATTTCGGTTCTTGCGCCTGCTTGGGCATAGGTGTTGTAATAACCCTCATCCATCAGTTGGCGTTCATCCATCTTGGTGGGTGGTGCAATCCACAAGCGAGTAGTTAGGCTGCCCGCTGGTACTTCTTGCAACAGCTTGCCTGCGGCACGAAAATGCCCGATGTTGGTCATGCACGAACCGATGAATACTTCATCAATCTTATCGCCTGCAACCTCTGAGAGCAGTTTGGCATCATCAGGGTCATTTGGACAGCACAGGATTGGCTCTTTGATGTCAGCAAGGTCAATCTCATATACTTTGGCGTACTCAGCATCGGCATCTGCTTTTAGTAGGCTTGGGTTGTCAAGCCATTTTTGCATATTTTCAGCACGGCGAGCCAGTGTACGAGCATCGCCATAACCTTCGGCAATCATCCATTTTAGCATGACGATGTTAGAGCGTAAGTATTCTGCCACTTTTTCTTCTGATACTGTGATGGCACAGCCTGCGGCAGAGCGTTCAGCAGAAGCATCGGATAACTCAAACGCTTGTTCAACGGTCAAGTCGTTTTCCATCTCAGTCAAATCAATCTCTAATATGCGACCAGAGAAGATATTTTTCTTGCCCTTTTTCTCAACCGTCAAATCACCCGCTTGGATGGCATAGTAAGGAATGGCATGAACCAAATCACGCAAAGTAATACCAGGCTGCATTTTGCCTTTGAATTTGACCAGTACAGATTCAGGCATGTCAAGTGGCATCACACCAGTGGCAGCCGCGAATGCTACAAGACCTGAACCTGCTGGAAATGAGATACCAATGGGGAAGCGAGTATGACTGTCACCACCAGTACCGACGGTGTCAGGCAGCAACATGCGGTTTAGCCATGAATGAATCACCCCATCACCTGGGCGTAAGCTGACACCGCCACGGTTCATGATAAAATCAGGTAGGGTGTGATGCGTTACCACATCAATCGGCTTTGGATAAGCGGCGGTATGACAAAACGACTGCATGACAAGGTCAGATGAGAAGCCCAGACATGCCAAATCTTTGAGTTCATCACGGGTCATCGGGCCTGTGGTATCTTGTGAGCCTACGGTTGTCATTTTCGGTTCACAGTAGGTATCTGGACGAATGCCTTGCCCCTCTGGCAGACCACAGGCACGACCTACCATTTTTTGGGCTAAGGTAAAGCCTTTGCCAGTATCGGCAGGTTGCTCTGGGGTACGAAATAGGGTTGATGGTTCAAGACCCAAGGATTCACGAGCCTTGCTTGTTAAGTTGCGACCGATGATCAGGTTAATGCGACCACCAGCACGCACCTCATCTAGCAGTACAGGGGTTTTTAGCTTAGATTTGGCAATTTGTGTGCCATCTTTAAAGGCGGCAACAGTTGCATTTTCGTGGTCAATTTTTAGGGTAATCTCATCACCCATGTTCATCTCGGTGACATCAATCTCAACAGGCAACGCCCCAGCATCTTCCATGGTATTAAAGAAAATGGGTGCAATTTTACCGCCCAAACACACGCCGCCATCTTTTTTGTTTGGAATGTGGGGAATCTCCTCGCCAAAGAACCACAATACAGAGTTGGTTGCTGATTTACGGCTAGAACCTGTACCAACAACATCACCCACATAGGCAACAGGATGACCTCTGTCAAGCAGCTCTTGGATTTGGGTCAAAGGGCCAACCTCGCCATTTTTTTCTGGATGAATGCCCTCACGCTCATTTTTTAGCATGGCGTTGGCATGTAGCGGAATGTCAGGGCGACTCCACGCATCTTGGGCAGGTGATAGGTCATCTGTGTTGGTCTCACCAGTTACTTTAAATACGGTGATGGTCATCTCTTCTGGTACTTTGGGGCGATTTGTGAACCACTCGCCTTCTGCCCAAGATTCTAGCACGGCTTTGGCATTGGCATTACCCGCTTTGGCTTTTTCTTCTACATCATGAAAAGCATCAAATACCAAAAGGGTTTTTTTGAGTGCTTTGGCAGCCATCTCACCCAATTCATCATCATCAAGCAGTTCAACCAAAGGTGCAACATTATAGCCACCTAACATGGTACCTAATAGATATACCGCACGCTCTTTATTGATAAGTGGGGAGCTGGTCTCGCCTTTGACGATGGCATTTAAAAAGGCGGCTTTGACATAAGCGGCTTGGTCAACCCCTGCTGGCACACGGTTTTCAAGCAAGTCTATCAAGTATTCTTCTTCACCTTGTGGGGGGTTTTTTAAAAGTTCAACCAAATCGGCAGTTTGGATATCGGTTAATGGCTGTGGTGGCACGCCTAAGGCTTCACGCTCAGCGACATGGGCTCTGTATTCGGTTAGCATTTGCGACATAACATATCCTCTTTTAAACTAAATAATCTTAATCGGTGCTTGCAAATCAAGAATAATTGATAAACTTACAAGTGCCTAAAGATAACCTTACCTGTTTTGAATACAAACAAGCGTTACTTCTCCATTGATAATAATAGCCCAAAACTGCAATAATTACAAAAAATATCCAAAGATACTCAATATTTATTTAAAAAATATCCCATTAAATTAATAAATATATCTAAACGGCTGATAACTATTAAAAATTTACCAAGTTTGTCTTTTAAAGCGATATGATTAATATTTGCATGATGATTAAAGATACAATGCAACGCTTGTCATCAAGTGAATTAATTTTTAATAATTTTTTATTGTATATTTATAAATGGTATGGCAAAATTAGAATTTTAATTGTTTGGATAATCGTATGAAAGCACAACAAGGATTTACTCTCATAGAGCTGATGATTGTCATATTAATCATCGGTGTTTTGGCGATGTTTGCCATACCTCAATACCAAAAACGCGTCGTTACCGCCCAAGTAAATCGTGTCATGATGGAAACCAGTCAGCTACGCACTGCTGTTGAGATGTGCTTGCTTCAAGGTCTCAACGCTGAAAATTGTAAAGCAGATACAATAAATAGTGACTTGATGCAAGGCAACAAGCCAACTGTTACTTTACCAAATGAAAGCAATACTGAAAGCACCATTAAAACTGTTTTTGGTGGTAATGCCGCCAGTGCCCTACATAATAAACAATTAACCTGGAAGCATTCATCTGAAAAAGGTTGGAAATGTGAAACCGATGTAGATGATGATTTTAGACCAAAAGGCTGCAGCAAATAAAGCGTGACGCCATCCGAATGCACTCTAGAAATTAAATAAGACAATAAATAAAAATCCCCAAGGCGATACTTGGGGATTTTTTTGGGTTGGGCAAACGGCAGATTATTCTGCAGTTTTGCGAACACCCAATTTTTCTTTGATACGCGCAGATTTACCTGAACGCTCACGCAGATAGTAAAGTTTGGCACGGCGAACATCACCACGACGCTTCACTTCAATACTGGCAATCAATGGTGAATGTAATTGGAATGCACGCTCAACGCCAACACCGCTTGAGATTTTACGAACAGTGAATGCTGAGTTTAGACCACGGTTACGCTTAGCAATAACTACGCCTTCAAAGGCCTGTTGACGCTCACGGTCACCTTCACGAACTTTAACTTGAACAACAACCGTATCACCTGGTGCAAATGATGGGTGGTCTTTTAGTTGTGCATTTTCAACAACTTGAACTAAAGGATGTTTATTACTCACAAGATTTCTCCTGATAATCATGGCAGAGGCTAAAACTTTCTTGCAAAACACAAAGTTAGGCAATGGTTAAAAAGTCGCATACCATCGTTAATAAAGCGGCATCACGCACGCTACATCTGAACCATACAGATTTTAATGAATTTAAATCAATCTTCCAAATCTTTTAGCCATTTGGTTTGCTGCTGATTTGGTTTAAAATTTTGCCAAAGCTCTGGGCGGCGGGCTTTGGTGCGTTTGACTTGCTCTAAAAAACGCCATTTATTAATATTGGCATGATGTCCTGAAAGTAAAACAGGCGGTACAGTTTGACCATGAAAATCAAGCGGATTGGTATAGTGCGGACAATCCAAAAGCCCATCAACAAACGAATCTTGCTCGGCGGACAGATCGTCGCCCATAATCTTGGGCAATCGCCGAATGACGCTATCCATCAATACCATCGCAGGCAATTCACCACCTGTCAGAACATAATCTCCAATAGATATCTCTTGGTCAACATAGCAAGTAATCAATCGCTCATCAATGCCTTCATATCGACCACACAGTAGTATCATGCCATCAAGATTTGGCATGGTGGCAACCAAAGGCTCGCTTAAAGTTTTGCCTTGTGGTGATAGATATACCACAGGGCATCTGCCATTTTGGATATCACAACCTGCCCTGCCAGCCAATTTTTTGGCATATAAAATTGCCTTTTCAAGCGGTTCTGCCATCATCACCATGCCAGGGCCGCCACCAAAAGGGCGCTCATCTATGCGTTTATAATTATCTGTCGTAAAATTTCTTGGGTTGATGACTTGGATATTCACTTGACCATTTTTAACCGCACGACCCACGATGCCATAGTCTTTAATAGCACTAAACATCTCTGGCAAAATGCTGATAACCGCAAAAAACACTCAAATTATCCTAAATCAAATCACGAATGATGACTAATAATCAGATTGCCAAGCGACAAGCATCGTCCCAGCACTCAAATCAACCGAAAGCACCACATCGCTATGCCATGGGATCAAACGAGATTCATTATCAATGCTCTGTGCTGTTGGCTTAAGCGAGATAATCTCATGAGCACCTGTCTCAAACATCTCTTTGATCACCCCGAGATTTTCTGCTTGCTCATTTATCACAGTCAAACCGATCAAATCCGACCAATAATATTCATCATCATCAAGCTTAGGTAAATGGTCTTTACAAACCCAAATACTCGTACCATTCATCGTTTCAGCAACATTACGATCAGGCACTTCATTAAAGCAAGCAACCAAACCCTGACCTTGGATACGCCAATCTTTAACAGTTAACGGCTTAAACCCTGTTGCTGTTTTCATCCACCAAGGTTGCATCTGAAAAATGCTGACCCTTTCGTCGGTCTGGCTAAAAACCCAAAGCCAACCTTTGATGCCATAAGGTTTTTTTAAGGTAGCAATCTTAATCATCTCAGAAGCATCAGGTACCAGATTTGTTTTACAAAGGTTTGGTTTGGTCATATACAGGTTAATAAGTACTTAAATGTCAGTTGATGATCTAAAAATACCCAAAAATGGGATCTTTGATACATTCATATTAATCGTAAATCAAATAGCACAAAACGGTTTACGCTCAATTTGAACGCAAACCGTACTTAATAAGAATAATTAAGCTGCTTTATTCAAAGCTTTGACCAAAGAAGCAACACGCTCTGTTGGCTGTGCACCCTTGGCAATCCAAGCATTATAAGCTTCTAAGTCAATGCGAGTTTCAACTTCTTGACCTCGTGCCATTGGATTAAAAAAGCCAATTTTCTCGATAAAACGACCATCACGAGATGCACGCTTATCAGCAACAACAACTTGATAAAATGGACGCTTTTTTGAACCGCCACGAGCTAGACGAATAACTACCATGATAACTCTCTTTTATAAAATAAAAATCTAAAAATCATTTGCAAGAATTAGAGCATGGTACAGATTCGATATTAATGAGGATGAGCCGTTCGAACCTGAACCACTAAAAGACCAATTATAACAAGAAATTACTCAAGTTAAAAGCAAAAAATGAATTTTTATAAAAATTTGCTTAAAAAGCTCGGTTCAAGCTGTGCTAAAATAAGCTTGGGCAAATCATAGGCAGTTAATCATGAATAAGAACACGAATAAAAAATTTCGAATTTTTTTAGCAAAACTTAATTATAAGCTATATTCAAATACACTACAAACATTGCTCATGGTATGCTTTATTGTCTTTGTTAGCGTTGCATTATCCATATCATTATTTTGGAGGAGCCTTTATTTGCCTGAGCTTAGAAACCATGCCAGCTATTTATCCACAGAAATTAAACTATTAACCTCAGTGGGCGATAAATGGCATGATAATCCTGAATTTATGCAATGGCTAACAGACAATACGCACATTGAAATCATCACCAACCCCCAAGATTTTCCAAGCGTTACCGATAAACCTGTGGTTGTTTATCTTACCCAAATTATGGCAGAAGAAATATCGCAATCACTTGGTCGTGAGGTGGAAGTGTATTTTAAATTCAAACCCACCCCCAAACTTTGGATTCATGACAGTGCCCATCCTGATATCTGGATTCGTGAGCCGATGATGTATTATTCACAGTACAGCACAGGCGTGATTTACGGATTTTTATTTGGCTTGCCACTACTGACCATTATGACGATTTTAGTTTTGGTGCGAGGGCTGAATCGTCCTTTAAAAAAATTAGAGCGTGCTGCAAACAATTATATCCTTCATGGTCACGCAACCACCTTACCCACCCAAACAGGACCCAATGAAATTCGCAAAGCCAATACAGCATTTAATCGGCTCTTTACAACGCTCAATCAAGCCCAAAAAGAACGCACGATTATGCTTGCAGGCATCAGTCATGATTTGCGAACACCTTTAACTCGTATGCGACTGACTGCCGAGATGCTACCTGATGAATTTTTCCGTGAGGGTTTGGTCTATGACATTGAAGATATGGATGCCATTTTAGAACAATTCATCTCTTTTATGAAAGATGGTTCTGATGAGCCTGTTAAACCGACCAATTTAGATGCAATATTTAAAGAAATTTTGGTTCAGTTTGATGGTGTTCAGTTTATTTACAACTCAACCATTACTCAACCTGTGCCTGTCCGAACTTTATCAATAAAGCGGTTAATTGTCAATTTGGTCAATAACGCCATTCGCTATGGAGAGCAGCCAATACATTTGAGCGCAACCATCACACCCCCAGCTCAAAACACACAAAATGATCATACCTTTGATCACTATCCGACACTGGTTTTATGCGTCAAAGATGAAGGTGATGGGGTTGCCGAAGACCAATTGGAGCGAATTATGCAACCTTTTGAGCGTGGTGAGTCTGCTCGTACCACACAAGGCAGCGGACTGGGTCTTGCCATCGTCGGTCGCATTGCTCATCTGCATCAAGGCGTCGTTGAGGCCATCAATCATCCCAATGGCGGATTACAAGTTTGTGTCAAAATCCCATTAATGACTCAAATTAATGACACGCCAAATGATGATTTTGACGCCACGCCAGCTAATCTGGCTTAATGTTGCCTTTTTGATGGATGGTTTTTTCAACTCTGTCTTGGGTCAACTCATCGGCTGCAACCACAACGCCCACTTGCTTTGCAGGCCATTTCATGATGAACCTTGCACCATGCAGCGTTGGGCTTTCGTCTACCGATAGCTTTGCATTAAACCAAAATGCGATGCGTGAAACAATAGACAGCCCCAAACCATAACCACCCGATGCCCGAGTTCTGCTATCATCTAATCTGGTAAATGGAATAAAAACTTTTTCACGATTTTCCTCAGAAATACCATGCCCATCATCTTCAACACTGATAAACGCCTCGCCCTTAACAACGCCAGCACTCAGCATAATGGTTGATTGTGCATAACGCAGTGCATTACCAACCAAATTTTGAACCACACGGTGTAGATACCGCCTATCTGCCATCGCCACAGCTTTCGCAGGTGGTAATTTACAAATCAGTTGAATGGGCTTACCTAACGCATTGGTTTCACGCTCAATTTGCTCGGTCAGGTCACGCAAATTCACCATCTCCCAATCAAGCTTCGGAGAACCCTCCTCAAGCTTTGCGTAAGTCAAAATCTCATCAATCAACTCATTGAGTGACTCAATATCTTCATCAATAAACTGTCTTTGTAGCTGCCGAGAGTCTTCATCGTCTGTATCAGCCAGCATATCGACCGCAAAGCGAATGCGTGCAACAGGTGTTCGCAGTTCGTGTGATACCGCTCGAGTAAGCTCTCTTTGTGATTCAATCAAGCGTTTGATGTGTTCTGTCATGGCATTAAATGTCATTGACAATCTGGCAATGTCATCTTGTCCCACCACTTGAACTTTGGTATCAAGATTACCCTGAGCCACACAATTAACACCAAGCTGTAGCAACTGAAGACGCCTTTCTAAAGGAAAAATCAAGGCATACACGCCAAGTGCAATCAATAAAACACAAATCAGCGCAACGCTTGCCAAAAGATTCAGCGGAAACCAATTAAATAAAGCCACAGGACCGACCACAATGACCATATCTTCTACCTCTGAGGCAACAATAAATGACATGGTAGAATTTTGACCTCGAATCCCATCTTGATAAGAAATGACCAATTCATCCCGTTTGAGTCTGGCGATTTGATCATGGTCAAGATGCAAATTATTGATAGACTGTTGATAAATTGGATAACTGAATTTTTCACTCAAATATTCAAGGCGAGCCTGTTTTTGCTCATAACCATGAAAATATGATAAATCATCTAACAAAAAAATGGTCACGGCACGCACTTGACGCTCACCAACCTGAGCCAGTTTGACCGTCAAAATCTCATCAGTACCCTCAAGACGATGGTAAAATGTCGATTGATTGGTGTAAGGATCGTACCGTACGACAGTTTTTGCCTCTTCAATGCGACGCATTTCTCTGGCTTTAAACTCAACAGAATCCATGGGAATAATTTCAAAATTGCTCCCAAATAACGCACTGATATCATTTAACCAATAATTTTTTTGGGCGTTGGTTTCTTGATGAATGGCACCTTGACCAATCAAATAAAAAACGCCCGTTGCCACGGTTTCTCGGTAAGACTGGGCCCGTTCTTGGTTGATGGTATCTACCAATAGATAAGCAAAAAAAGCAACAGATAAGCAGACAAGCAAAAGCCCTGCATAAATTCTAAAAAAGATACTTCTTTCTGTAAAACTAACCAAAGTCATATCAAACAGCGCCTGATAAAATAAAAGCCAGCAACCGCTGGCTTCACACGCATCACTTTGTCGAAACAAAATGCCGTGAATTAATTGCCTTCTTTAACAAATAGATAGCCTTTACTGCGTACGGTTTTGATGCGTTTTGGGTTTTCTGGGTCATCGCCAATTTTGGGGCGAATGCGAGAAATACGCACATCGATTGAGCGGTCTTGACCATCATATTCAATGCCACGAAGTCTTTCAAAAATATCTTCACGAGATAAAATACGACCTGCATTTGACGCCAACAACCACAACAAATCATATTCAGCACTGGTAAAGTCGACCAATTCGTCATTAAGCGTAACCGAACGACCACCGTTATCAATGACCAAATCACCAAACTCTAAGCGTTGTGGAGAGGTATCAGATGGCACGGTATCAGAGCGACGCAATAAAGCACGAATACGAGCTAATAGCACACGGGGCTGAACGGGTTTTGCCACATAATCATCCGCGCCCATTTCAAGCCCTAATACTTGATCCATATCATCTGTTCGTGCGGTCAACATCAAGATAGGCTGCTGATAATGTGCACGAACTTCACGACAAACCGCCAAACCATCACTTCCAGGCAGCATGACATCAAGCACAACCAAATCAGGCTGCTCACCGATAATGCGACGAATGGCACGAGCACCATCTGTCTCAATAGCCACATCAAGCCCATTTTTTCGCAAATAATCTTGTGTCAGCATCGCCAATCTTTCATCATCTTCGACGATTAAGATTCGGGGCATGTTTTCTTTTTCAGTAGTCATAATTATCCTAAAGTGATGTAGTCACCACAATAACCTAAACTGATTTTATTTTATCATGATTTAATCATGTCAATCATCTTAAGCACGATTTTTGTATTTTTGAATGGTTTGTAACTGTGCCAATGATTCTGCCAATGCGGTTAGAGCGGCGGTTGTGTCAATATTGGCACTTTGATTTGCCAAAGCCTGTTCAGCATTGCGACGAGCTTCGGCAATTTTTGCTTCATCCAAATCATGTGCTCGTTCAGCCGAGTCAGCCAAAACTGTCACAACATGAGGCTGCACCTCGAGTACGCCACCTGACACATAAACCACCTCTTCGCTTGATCCATCGGCAGATTTCATACGCATAGGACCTGGTTTTAGCAAAGTAATCAATGGTGTATGACCCGCCAAAATGCCAATTTCGCCAGAGTGACCATTTGCAATCAACATGCTAATATCACCGACATATATCTCTTCTCTAGCACTTACCACTCGGCACTTAAAAGTTGCCATATCATTCTCCCAATAGACCAGCAGTCGTTAGATCATGCCACAATCAGATTACTATCTGACTGTGGCTGCGTCAGTTTATGCTTTTAATTTTTCAGCTTTAGCAACAACTTCATCAATACCGCCAACCATATAGAATGCTTGCTCTGGTAGATCGTCATACTCACCTTCAATGATCGCTTTAAAGCCAGCGATGGTATCACGCAATGCCACATATTTACCAGGCGCCCCTGTGAACACTTCTGCCACATGGAATGGCTGAGATAAGAAACGCTGAATCTTACGCGCACGATAAACAACCAGTTTATCCTCTTCTGACAATTCATCCATGCCCAAGATGGCGATGATATCTTTTAGCTCTTTGTAGCGTTGTAGCACCTCTTGCACACCACGCGCCACACTGTAATGCTCCTCGCCAATAACCTGTGGGTCTAACTGACGAGATGTTGAGTCTAGTGGGTCAACTGCAGGATAAATACCTTGTGATGCAATATCACGGCTTAGTACAACCGTTGCATCTAAGTGAGCGAAAGTCGTTGCAGGCGATGGGTCAGTCAAGTCATCTGCTGGCACATAAACCGCCTGCACAGATGTAATTGAGCCTGATTGGGTGGAGGTGATACGCTCTTGTAGCAAGCCCATTTCTTCTGCCAAAGTCGGCTGATAACCTACCGCAGATGGCATACGACCTAACAGTGCTGATACCTCAGTTCCTGCCAATGTGTAACGGTAAATATTATCAACGAACAGCAGAACATCACGGCCTTTGCCCGTTGCTTCGTCTTTTTCATCACGGAAATACTCTGCCATTGTTAAACCAGTTAAGGCAACACGCAGACGGTTTCCTGGTGGCTCATTCATCTGACCATAAACCATGGCAACTTTTGACTTAGTAAAATCTTCGGTATTAACAACGCCTGCTTCTTGCATCTCGTGGTAGAAGTCATTACCCTCACGAGTACGCTCACCCACACCAGCAAAGACTGACAAACCTGAATGTTTTAGGGCGATATTATTGATAAGCTCCATCATGTTAACGGTTTTACCAACACCAGCACCACCGAACAGACCAACTTTACCACCTTTGGCAAATGGGCAAAGCAAATCAATGACCTTAATGCCCGTTTCTAACAGCTCAGTTGAGTTAGACTGTTCATCATAACTTGGTGCTTCACGGTGAATGGACCATTTTTGTTCAGCATTTACCGGGCCTGCCTCATCGATTGGGCGACCTAGAACATCCATAATACGGCCCAGTGTTGCTTGACCAACTGGCACCGAAATGGGTGCACCTGAATTAGAGACAGGCAAGCCACGCTTCAAGCCTTCGGTTGAACCCATGGCAATGGTACGCACCACGCCATCACCTAACTGTTGTTGTACTTCAAGTGTGGTTTCGGTACCATCGACACTCAAGGCATCGTAAATTTGTGGTACTTGACCACGGTCAAATTCAACATCAATTACCGCACCAATAATCTGTACAATACGACCGCTCATTGCGTTCTCCTGCTTACTTATCTTGTTTTTTATTCTGCCAAACCGGCTTTGGATTGGTTGGCGGTTTCTCTAAAAGTATAATTTGAAACTATGCCTTTGCTGTCAAATAAAATGACAAGTTCTTTGGTCTGTATGTTTTCACCCAAAGAAAAGAAATTATAAGGGATAAAATTTCTTGCCATCGGTTTGGAGCGAGTATGGCGGTATGTCCAAATTTCATTGCCACTGTCAGTAAAAGAGATACTATCGGCAGAACCAAATCTACTAGAAATCTCTTGCTTATTGGTCTTGCCCTTAATGATGGTCTGCTCAATGGTTTGTTGGTTTTGCTCTTTCATTGCAACATTACCAGTAGACACACAACCTGTTACCAAAAATGCAGCCAACAAAGCAGTAACAGCAAAACGGATGTGGTTATTTAACACATGAAACTCCTTAGTATCATTCTTATGAACTTATGAAACAGCAGCAGCACCACCAACGATTTCTGAGATTTCTCGTGTAATCGCCGCTTGTCTAAGCTTATTATAAACCAGTTGTAAATCTTTAATTAAATTACCAGCGTTATCTGTCGCTGCCTTCATCGCTACCATACGAGCTGACTGTTCAGAGGCAATATTCTCTCGAACAGATTGGTAGACCACAGATTCAATATAACGCAACAGTAGGCTATCAATGAGCGTTTTGGTGTCTGGCTCATAAATATAATCCCAACTGTGTGCCTGAAGCTCAGTGTCATCAAACTCGCTCTCTGCCAATGGAACAATCTGTTCAACCACTGGTTTTTGAGCCATAGCATTGATAAACTGGTTATATACCAAGTAAATGCGATCTAATTTTCCATTTAGATAATCATCAAGCATCGCTTGAACTGGTGTATTAATCTGCTCAAGTGTGGGATTATCGCCATAGTCAGTGACCGCTGAGGTTACTCTACCACCAAAGTTCTTAAAAAAGCCCACGCCTTTTGAGCCTATTACTGCAAATTCAATTTCAACTGATTGCTCTTGATAGCTTTTGACTGTTTTTAACAAGTTTTTGAATAGATTGATGTTCAAACCACCTGCCAAACCACGGTCAGAAGTTACAACCACAAAACCAACACGATTGACCGGACGGTTAACCATATAGGGATGCTTATAGTCTGATTGCGCTTGTACCAAATGTGAAATGACACGGCGCATACCATCTGAATAAGGACGACCCGATTCCATTCTCTCTTGGGCACGGCGCATCTTACTGGCAGCCACCATTTGCATTGCACGCGTAATCTTTTGCGTACTTTTAATGCTGGTTACTTTAGCACGAATTTCTTTTAAGCTTGCCATAATTATTCCAATACTGGACTTATTATAAAAGGGTTTATGGTGCGTTAAAACCAACGCTTAACACACCATATTTCTTTGCTACAATCAGTAGCTTGTTGATGCTTTAAATGACTCAACTGCAGCTTTTAGACGACCTTCGATGTCATCATTGTAGTTGGCAGTTTCATCAATTTCATTCATCAATGCAGCGTGATCGTTGCGTAGGTAGCGTAAGAAAGCCTCTTCAAATGCACCAATTTTTTCTACAGGCACATCAGACAAATAGCCTTCATTTGAGGCGTAGATCACTGCCGCTTGATCAGCAATAGACATCGGTGCGTATTGCTTTTGCTTCATCAGCTCAGTCACACGCACACCATGTTCTAGCTGCTGTTTGGTTGCATCATCCAAATCAGAGGCAAACTGGGCAAACGCAGCAAGTTCACGATACTGAGCAAGTGCTGTACGGATACCGCCTGAGAGCTTTTTGATGATTTTGGTCTGAGCTGCACCACCAACACGAGAAACCGAGATACCAGCGTTTACCGCAGGGCGAATACCTGAGTTAAACAAATTTGACTCAAGGAAAATCTGACCATCGGTAATTGAGATCACATTGGTAGGTACGAATGCTGATACATCCCCTGCTTGGGTCTCAATGATGGGCAATGCTGTCAAAGATCCCGTTTTACCTTTAACTTCGCCATTGGTAAATGCTTCTACATACTCGGCATTGACACGAGAAGCACGCTCTAACAGGCGTGAGTGTAGATAAAATACATCACCTGGATACGCCTCACGCCCTGGTGGACGGCGTAATAGCAAGGAAATCTGACGATAGGCGACAGCTTGTTTTGATAGATCATCATAAACAATCAAGGCATCTTCACCACGATCACGGAAGTACTCACCCATGGTACAACCTGAATAAGGTGCGATATATTGTAATGCTGCTGGCTCAGAGGCAGACGCAACCACAACCGTGGTATAAGCCAATGCACCTGTTTCTTCTAATTTACGCACCACATTGGCAATGGTTGAGCGTTTTTGACCGATGGCGACATACACGCACTTAATGCCTGAATTTTTCTGAGCGATGATCGCATCGATTGCCAAAGCGGTTTTACCTGTTTGACGGTCACCGATAATCAACTCACGCTGACCACGACCGATTGGAATCATGGTATCTACTGCTTTATAGCCAGTCATAACAGGCTCATCAACAGACTGACGAGCGATAACGCCAGGGGCGATTTTTTCAACTTTATCGGTTAGCTTGGCATTGATAGGGCCTTTGCCATCAATGGGGTTACCCAAAGCATCAACCACACGACCAAGCAGTTCAGGACCGACTGGTACTTCCAAAATACGACCTGTGCAATATGCTTTTTGACCTTCTTGTAGGGACAGATATTCACCCAGTACAACTGCACCGACTGAATCTTGTTCAAGGTTTAGTGCCATACCATACACACCACCTTCAAACTCGATCATCTCGCCATACATAGCTTCTTCTAGGCCATGGATTTGCACAATACCATCAGAGACACTGACGATAACGCCTTCAGTTTTTGCAGTTGCGCTTACGTCAAGGTCTTGAATACGCTGCTTAATCAGATTGCTGATTTCGGCTGGATTCAATTGTTGCATTGCCTTGTTTCCTTTGATTTAGACAGCTGACTACTTACGCAGTTAGCTGAGTCTTTAATTGTTTTAACTTGCCACGCACTGAGCCATCAGTAAACTTGTCACCCACCTTGATCGTAGCTCCACCCAATAAGCTTGGGTCTACAGATTCGTGCAAGATCACGATAGAACCTGTTGAGAGCGCTAATCGCTCTTGAAGCTTTTTACTTTGAGCTTCGGTTAGTGGAAAGGCTGAAGTTACATAAGCATCAACCTGTTTAAGCTCTTGTGATTTTAGCTTGGTGTAATGAGCAGTGATTTCAGGCATAAGCGCCAATCTGTCATGCTCTGCCAACTGTTTTGTAAAGTTGGTTAACGCCTGAGATGCTTGCTCTGCTGTTAATTTGCCATAGGCATCCATCAGAATATCTGCTTTTTGTTGTGCAGAAATGGCTGGATTGTTCAGCAGTGAAGCAAAATCTTCATTGCGTACAACATCGCTTGCAATCAATAAAAAAGCTTCCCAGTTACTGATTGCATTGTGCTCTTTAGCGTAATCAAATGCTGCTTTGGCATATGGTCTAGCTAAGGTAGTAAGTTCAGCCATGATATCCTCTAATTACAGCTTAGCCGCCAACTGTTCAAGCATGCTGGCGTGTTCTTGTTCATTGATTTTGTCTTGCAAAATCTTTTCGGCACCTAGTACAGCAAGACTGGCAACCTGTGAGCGAAGTTGCTCACGAGTTTGGGCAGCTTCTTGCTCTACAGCTGCATGAGCTGCAGCGATGATGCGTTCGCCTTCAAGGCGAGCTTGTTCTTTAGCATCTTCAATCATTTGGTTGGCGGTTTTATTCGCACGCTCAATGATAGATGCAGCTTCGGTCTTGGCAGCTGCAAATTCTGCCTCTACTTGCTTTTCAGCAGAAACCAAATCTGCTTTTGCTTTTTCTGCGGCATTTAAGCCTTCTTCGATTTTGCGTTGACGCTCATTAATCGCGCCGATCAGTGGTGGCCATACAAACTTCATGCAAAATAGCACAAAGATTGCAAAAGCAATCAGCTGACCGAAAATGGTTAAATTGATCATCCAATCACCTCGTTGTTAGTGAAAGTCAGGTGATGCCCACCTTTGTTTCTAAGACCCAAAGGTGGTCGTTAAACTGACGGTTTCAGCTTATGCGAATGGGTTGGCGAACAATAGAAGCATTGCAATACCAACACCAATCATTGGTACAGCGTCAAGCAGACCTGCAACGATGAACATTTTGGTCTGTAGTTGTGAACCAAGCTCAGGTTGACGAGCGGTACTTTCTAGGAATTTACCGCCTAGGATAGCAAAACCGATACCTGTTGCTAGTGCGCCTGCACCGATTAGTAGAGCTACTGCAAGTAGTGTGTACTGTGCGATTACTGGATCCATGATGTCTCCTTATGACCTAAAATCAAGGGTTATTAAAAAAGGTTCAAATTAATGTTCGGATTCTGCTGAGATTAACGACAAGTATACAATCGTCAACATCATAAACACGAACGCCTGAAGAGTAATAACTAGAATATGGAAGATTGCCCAAGGCACGCTTAGCGCCCACTGAATCCAGAATGGCATCAGTGCAATCAAGATGAAAATAAGCTCACCTGCGTACATGTTACCAAATAGACGCAATCCCAATGAGATTGGTTTTGCTAATAAGGTAACAATTTCAAGTACTAGGTTAATCGGGATTAAGATCGCTTGCAAAATTGGATTTTTTGCACTAAAAGGATGCAATGTAAATTCTGCAATAAAGCCACCAACGCCTTTATATTTCAAACCAAAACCAATGATTAGGAAAAATACGCCAATCGCCATACCCAAAGTAATATTTGGGTCTGTGGTTGGTACAATTTTGAAATATACATGATGTGGATCATGACCCATTAATGAACCTACCCATTGAGCCAAGCTTGGTATCCAATCAATCGGCACCAAATCCATTAAGTTCATCAAAAAAATCCACACAAAAATCGTCAATGACAGCGGTGCTATCAGCTTTGATGGACCATTGTAAGACTCACGAACACTATTGTCTACGAAATCAACAATCATCTCAACAAAAGCTTGCAGCTTAGTTGGAACGCCTGAAGTCGCCTTACGACCAACCGCCCAAAAAAGCGCCAAAAAGAAAATACCCAAACCAATTGACCAAAGCATGGAATCCACATGGATCGCCATAAATCCCATCTGCTGAGCTTCAGCGGCATCATGAGCCACTTTCCAGCCCAATTCAGGGTGGTGTCCAAATGTCCAATTGGTCAAATGGTGAGCAATATATTCTGTAGATGTCTGTTCGGCTGCCATAAATAAGCTTCTTATTTTAACTCAAAAAAGAAAAATTGGTGATAAACGCCAAATCAAAAAACGAAGTTACCATTTAACTCTTTTCAATCCATTGTTAGCAGCTTGGCTGATTAATATTTTATCAACCGTACTTCCCTTGTCCATTAATTCCGACAAAATCCATACTTTTGCATTGATTTAAAAAATCAATGAATTTCATAAATACTTATGAAATTCATAACAATAAATTGTACTTGTAACTAACAGAGTATCTTACTTTAGTGTTGGCAATATGTAAAGACCAAATCACCATTTTATTGCCGAAATTTTACAAATTTATGGGAAAATTGCATAATTTTATGATTTTCTTGAGAGTAAACAATTTGTTATCAAACTATTTTCAAGAGTTTTATCAATGATAGCTAATATTACTAATATTTTAAAATAATCTAATGTTTCACAAAAGCTACCGATACATTACTCATTTTCCCATCTAAGCTATAGGTCTTTATGGGTTGATTGATTGATAATTCTGATACAAATGATGCAAGTGGGGATTTTATGGACAAATTATTTCATCTTGATCAAGACCAAATTTTGGCTGATAATCAAGATGATATATCCTATGATAACCGAAACTGTGCTGATTGGTTGAATCTTTAAGAACACAAAAGCAAATAAAGCTAAGGTCACCGCCCATTTGATCACAAAGCCCAAATAAGTATTCAGCATGATTTGACGAGCGTGCTTAGCGCCCACAGTGTGGTAAGCAATGCGAGTAAAAATCAACTGCCCAATAAAGGCAATCAAAGCACCAATCAACAAACCTTTGGCGATCAGCCTATCGCCATCTGCCATCACATAACTAAGCAAAAAGCCAAATATCATGACGCCCAAAACGACCCAAATTTGACGCATTTGGACTTGATAGATGGCAGATTTTTTATTACGCTGGGCAGGACGGCTCATAAGCTTCATGATTTTGATTTTGATTAAAAGGCTTGATTATAAAGAGCCATCTGACACGAAGCAAGAATTATTTGATACCAGCACATGTTTGGAGTGCATTCACCTGCGCCACCCATGCACTGATAAAATCTTCACCCATGCCACTCATGTCCTCTTGAATAATAGTCACATTGACATTACCAAGTTTATTTTTAATGCCATCTGAGACCACCCCTTGAGACGCAAGGCACATAAACGGCTGTGGTCTTGTTTGATTCAGTCGCTTAAATTGGCTGGCTTTTGGGTTTAAGTGATGATCAGGCGTCAAAGCCCCTGCAAATTTCAGTCCTGCCGCCTGTTCGATATACTGAAAAGCATCATGATACGCCCAATATGGTGTCATGCCATTGACCTGCACGCTTTGGACGGCTTTATCCATACGCCGCTCAAAATCTGCGGCATTTTGGGCATATTTGGCTTTATACTCTGGATTGGCATGACCATGCACCACAGACAACGCACGCACAATGGCTTTGGCATTTTCTGGATCAAGCCAAATATGTGCATCTTCTGAATCTGGTTTTTGGCTGCCATCAATATGCCTTAAAGGCAGACGGTTGAAGGCATTAAACTGTAATAATGAAATTGCATTCGGTGCATCTGCCAGCGTTTTGACCAAATTTTGTTCAAGAGATTCACCAAACCAAATGACATAATCACTGTCTTCAACCAATTTGACTTTACTTGGTGAGAGTGAGCCATGATGCCCAACATCTCCAGCGGTAAGCAGCACTTTGGCATCATGCTGACCTTGGGTAACTTCATGGCTTAAAAGTGCAAGCGGATAATTACTAACGCTGACCATGCCAGCCATCGCAGATACTGAAAAAATCGTGGTGATGGGTAATAGGATCACAGCTTTTAAAGATTGATACAAAACAGAGCTTTTAAAAAGCGTTCGTGATGCGAATGTTGTCATTGATAAGTACCCTAATATCTAAAAATGATTAAAATTATAGCACAGCTGACATAAAAATGTTATTTTATAACATAAAGATTGTCATTAAAACTGTCATCAAAATTTGGATAATAACTTGGTTTTGTTTGCAATATGACCTAAAACATGACCTAAAACATAACTTAAAATGATGGTCTTGATTGATAATTACCGCTACTGCTATAATATAACTGATAAAAATAAAGTCAATCGTCAATCTACAGTCAAATTTATCAATTTATGGACTAAATCAATCTCCCACAGTGATTGGATTATTGGATACCCATAATCGGATATCACTGATAATTATTGATTGATTACCCAATTTTAAAAGGTTGTTATGCATTCAGCTCATCATCATTGCCATAGCCATCATCATGATAGTTATCATCAAAATCCCGAGCAGCGTTTGGCTGATGCAAAAGCCTACTGTGCCAAACGAGGCGCCAGATTTACGCCACTGCGTGAAGAGGTCTTTAAGCTGATTTTGCAAGCAGACAAACCCATGGGTGCATATGACTTAATCAGCGCACTTCAACAAAGCCGTTTATCTGATGCAGATACAAAAAAAACCAATATCGCACCGCCGACCGTGTATCGCTCATTGGAATTTTTGATTGAAGAAGGGTTGATTCACCAGTTAAGTTCCATGAATGCTTATGTCCCTTGTTGCCACCCCAGAGATCAGCACGCAGCGGCATTTTTGATCTGCCGATGCTGTCAAAAAGTGGAAGAATGTAGCAACCTTCCTGTTGATAGTATGATGAATTTTGCCGCCAAAGATGCAAACTTTTTGGTTGAGCGTAGCACCATAGAACTTAAAGGCGTATGCCGTGACTGCCATCAAAAGCCATAATACGCCCATCATCCTACAATTAGACCAAGTCAGCTATCGTGTGAGCGATGGCGATTTGGTGAGTGGTGTCAGCATGAATATTCGTGCAGGTGAGATGATTAGCCTGATTGGTCCAAATGGTGCTGGCAAGTCCACCTTAGTGAAGCTTATCTTGGGCTTATTAACCCCAACTCACGGTAAAATCACCAAAAAAGTGCGTCATATCAGCTATGTGCCTCAACGCTTTAACATACCAACCATATTGCCCTTGCGTGCCATAGATTTGCTCAGACAAGCCAATCCAAAGCGATTAAATCAAGCTCAAAAAGATGACATTTTTGACAAGTTATCGATGACATCATTATTATCCAAACAGATGCATCATTTATCAGGTGGCGAGACGCAGCGTGTGCTACTTGCGCGTGCTTTATTGGATAAGCCTGAATTATTAATCCTTGATGAACCCATGCAAGGGCTAGATCCAGAAAGTGAAAGCTGGTTGTATCAGTTTTTAGATCAGCTGCCTGAGTTTTTACAATGTGCGATGCTTGTGGTATCACACGATTTACATTGGGTCATGAAAGGCTCTCGCCGTGTCATCTGCTTAAATAAACACATCTGCTGTCAAGGTGTGCCAAGTCAAATTGCGATCGCACCTGAATTTGTGCAACTTTTTGGTTACCAAGCGCCTTATATACATCAACACACCCACTGCGATCATCATCTGGATCATGAGCATCTTGAGAGCAGCCATAGACATCGAGATACTGCATGAGTGACTGGCTACCAATTATCGCACCTGCTTGGATTGCTGGTGTCTTGATTGCATTATTATCTGCACCCTTAGGCTGCCTAGTCTTGTGGCGGCGTATGGCTTTTTTTTCGGATACTCTGGCACATGGTGCATTGCTTGGCATAGCGCTTGCCGTATGGCTAAACCTGCCTGCTGATTTGGGCATTGGTATCATTAGCATTGCCGTCATTATCGCTTTAACCTTACTCAAAGATAAAAGACTACCCAATGATGCTACCTTGGCAGTATTGGCGTCTACGCTACTTTGTTTGGGGCTACTGACACTCACTCAGCTAACCCAGCAACAAGCAAATGTGCTTGGATTTTTGTTTGGTAGCTTGCTTGATATAGATTGGTCAGATTTACCAAGACTGGGTATACTAATTGCAATGGGCTTGGTCATTTTAAAACTCATTTGGCAATCTCAGGTCAAGCTGGCGACCTCTGAAGCACTTGCCCAAATTCAGGGCATTAACCCATTACACCAACACCTATTTTTTATGGGACTCTTGGCGGGATTTTGTGCGGTGGCACTTCAGGCGGTTGGCAGTCTATTAATCAGCGGGCTACTCATATTACCTGCCTTGATTGCCCGTTTGTTTGCACAATCGCCAACGATGATGGTATTTTTATCCATCGTATTTGCCCAAATTGCTGTTACCGCAGGGGTTTGGGGGGGAGTGTGGCTTGACATTCAAACAGGCTTATCCATCGTACTCATGCTTGCCATTGGTTTTTTTACTACCTTTGCCTGCAAAAAAATCCTAAGCAAATATGCCTAATATCACCAATAACCATACCTTTAATATCGTTCAATTATCCGATCTGCACCTGACAGGTAGCATTGGTCAAGCCCCCAGTTATCAGCGGTTTTTGGCAGTTTTTCAGACAGCAAAGCGTCTAAACCCAGATTTATGGCTTTTGACAGGTGATTTGGTAAATGATGGTAATAGCAATGCTTATGATTGGTTGTTTAATCAACTACAAGCAACCAAAACACCCTATTTGGCTATCGCTGGCAATCATGATGTAACACACGAAATTGGCATTCATTTGGCACACCAAGAGCGGATACATGTGCCAATTTTGCCCGATCAACGCCTAAAAAATTGCTTTCGGTATACTTTTCAAGCAGGGCATGATTGGCAAATTTTATTACTAAATTCCAGTATATCAGGCGAAATATTTGGGTTATTAACTCATGAAACACTACTTTGGCTTGATCAAACTTTAACCGCTCACTCTGAGCAAACCATCATCGCCCTACACCACCACCCCACAAAGGTTGGTTCAGATTGGATAGATGCTCATCTACTCAAAAATCATCAAGATTTTTGGTGCGTGATTAAAAAACACGCTCATGTTCATACGATTTTGTGCGGACATGTGCATCAAGTACATACGCTGCATCCGCTACCAACACATCAGGTTCAGCTGCTAAGCTGCCCTTCAACAGACCGTCAATTCATGCCTTTTGTGGATAATTTTCAAATTGCTGACACGCCTGCTGGCTGCCGTATGATACAGATTGACAACAAAGGCATCGTATCAAGTTACATACAAATTGTGCAAAATACGCATTTATTTTGTCTTAATAATGCAAATTAATATTAGCTATTTTAATCATCTTTTGATATAGTAACCGCAATTTTTTTGCCGAAAGGCAGTTTAATAGCCTGCAAGCTTTGTTTTATCATGAATACTTGCACCCATAAGGATGAAACGGGATGATGAACGCAGCCACCTTTACCCCCTATCAGCCCACTGACGGCGAAGACTATATGTCTGATGCACAGTTAGCACATTTTCGCACCATCTTAAAAAACTGGCGTGAAGAATTAATCACAGAAGCTGAACGCACCAAGACCTATATTCACGAAGAAACCAACACCATGCCAGATATTAACGACCGAGCGACTCAAGAAGAGGAGTTTGCATTGGCACTGCGTACCCGTGACCGTGAGCGTAAACTTATCCGCAAAATTGACAAATCTTTGGCTGATATTGAAACCTTAGATTATGGCTATTGTGAGACATGTGGTACAGAAATTGGTCTGCGTCGCCTAGAAGCACGCCCAACGGCGACACAATGCATCGACTGTAAGACACTGTCTGAAATTAAAGAAAGACAAAATCACGGTCAATAATCCATTGATATCCAAACCCATTGGGCGATTTGCACCCTCGCCCACGCACCATCTTCATTTAGGCTCGCTGACCACGGCGGTAGCGAGCTTTTGTCATATCAAATCATTGGGTGGTGATTGGCTGTTACGCATCGAAGATGTGGATTTTGAGCGTTGTCAGCCTAAGTATACAGACAGCATTTTACATGATTTGGATCAGCTTGGGCTACATTGGGACAAAGAAGTTACCTACCAATCTAAACGCACAGATATTTATGATGAGATTTTATTCAATCAATTATCTGACATCACTTATGCCTGCCAATGCTCAAGAAAACAACTTGAGGCACACCGAAATCAAAACGCCAAGCCTCACGCACTCAACCAACCAATCCTGTATCCACGCTTTTGCCTACATAAAGATTTGGATAAATCTCACCCCAAAAGTAAAATTCGCCTACAGCTGCCCAATGTTGCAACGGCCTTTGTAGATGAGCTACAAGGCGTGATTTGGGATAATCCTGCTTTAAGCCTTGGTGATGTTGTGGTCAAACGCCAAAACCAAATGATTAATTATATCTTGGCTTGTGCCATTGATGATGGTTTGCAAAATATCACGCACATCATGCGTGGACTGGATATTATGCCCATGACAGTCGCTCAGATTGATATTTTACATAAATGTCGCCTGCCAGTACCGAGCTATTTTTATCATTTGCCATTATTGATGAATGCAGATGGGCAAAAACTATCCAAACAAAATCTTGCCATGCCAATCAATACAGCCAAACCGAGTGAAATGCTTTTATACGCACTAAAGCTATTGGGTCAACGCACCACCAAACAAATGCATGCCGCCAAACCGCATGAGATTCTTCGCCACGCCATTGAGCATTGGGATAACACCCCATTAAAGCATCGCCACACTTTGGCCGTCATTTAAGCAAAGATAATTTTATTATGATGGCTTACCTACGGATAAACCAGCCAATAAAAAAGACCCTCAATTTGAGGATCTTTTTGATGTTGTTCAATCAATTGGCAATTAAAAAGCCAAATGAGCGCCCAAACTAATGGCATTAGCATCTTCTGATAGGTAGTTGTAACTTGCTTCAATGCCCACATTTGCTAATGGTTTAAAGCCAACACCAACACCGCCTGCTAGGCTGGTTTTGTCGCTTTTGTTTGAGTATGTAGTTGCATTACGGCTGGTAACATCTACTTTAGTCTTAGCAACGCCCAATTTGCCCTTGGCGTAAAATGGGGTATTGATGAAGTTATAGCGATATGTGCCATAAGCACCAAAAGATTTTACATCACCTTTTACAGGATACACGCCTGCATTAAATTCTTTGGCGTCTGAACCAACAAATTCGGCTTCTACGCCAAAATTTTGGTCAAAGTTATAACCTGCATAGATGCCATAAGCGGTATTTTTACCGTTGATTTGCTTGGCATCGACTTGACCAATCTTAGCACCAACATAAGGTTGGGCATCAGCAGAATTGCCATAGCTGATGGCAGCGTTCGCACTCATCGCCAATAACGAAGAAGCTGATACCGCCAATAGTGTTTTTAAAGTTTTCATTGTTTTTCTCCTAGTTAATCACTGAAACAAAAGCTGTTAACGGTTTTTATAAACTGTCTTTATAAATAACGGTCTGATCTTGTTCCAAATGATGCCCCTATAGTAACAAAATATTTCTTATTAACTGTGCAAGTTTTATAGGCACTGTGTAAAGTTTTGCAACCAATGACCAGTTTTCATAAAACTTCGCCAAAAAATGCACTAAAATATTGCTAGATTTATGCTTTGTCATCATATGACAAATGGTAAAAATTGACTGATTTAAAAATACCAGACAGCCGCCAAATTTTAAGAACAAGGAAAAATCATGCAAACACTGTCAATGACTGGCAAAAAACTGATTATATTTGATTTGGATGGTACGCTGATCGATAGTGCCCCTGATTTGGCGGCGGCGGTCAATGGCATGTATGCCAAGCTTAATTTACCGCCCATGCCAATTAATATCATCAAAAGCTGGGTGGGCAATGGTTCGCTAAAATTGGTTGAGCGAGCAATGCAGGCACATCATATCCATGATAATGCGATGATTCATCATGCCCATGAGTTATTTTTGGCAGAATATGCCCATAAAACGATTGAACACACGCAAAGCTATGCAGGGGTGCTAAAAGGACTTGAACGATTAAAAGCCGCTGGGTTTTATTTGGCAATTTGTACCAATAAGCCTGAGCGTTATTTGCCCAAAATTTTATCGCATTTTGGATGGCTGACACTGTTTGATCAAGTGATTGGCGGTGATACGCTCAGCGTCAAAAAACCCGACCCAACGCCTTTATTATATTTGTGTCAATCACTGGGCATCGCACCGACTGATGCCATCATGGTTGGTGATTCAAAAAACGATATTTTAGCAGGGCAAGCCGCTGGCATGACCACGCTTGCACTGCGTTATGGCTATAATTATGGTGAAAAAATTGATTTAGCAAACCCTGATGCTGCGTTTGATGATTTTGATACTTTAGTGGATTATATTTTACAAAAAGTTTACTCAATCACATCTCACGATACCGCTTTATCTGAATGTTCTTAATATTCTGAATGCTCTTAATGTTATTCATCACTTAAATTGATATTCATATCATGACAACAACGCACCCCCAAGCCGAAAGCCCAACACAAAAAAGACAGCGACTAAAACAACACGCCAACGCCCTACCCAATCGCCCAGGCATTTATAAAATGCTGGGCAAATCAGGCGAGATTTTATATGTTGGTAAAGCAAAATCGCTCAAAAATCGTGTTGGTAGCTATTTTGCCAAGACCATCGAACACCCAAAAACCCAAGCACTGGTACAACGCATTGAACAGATTGAGATTATCATCACCCGTGGCGAAACCGAAGCGTTATTACTAGAACAAAATCTCATCAAAAACCATCGACCGCCTTATAATGTCCTGCTAAGAGATGATAAATCTTATCTATATATCTATATCAGTACGGATAAGTTTCCAAGGCTGTCCATTGGTCGTGGTAAAGGTCGGTATACCCAAGGGCGGTTTTTTGGCCCATATCCATCGGCACGCAATGCCAAAGAATCAGTACAGCTCATGCAGCGATTATTTATGATTAGAAGCTGTACGAACAGTTTTTTTGCACAAAGGCAGCGTCCTTGTCTAGAATACCAAATTAAACGGTGTAAAGCGCCCTGCGTTGGTATGGTTTCGGCCGAAGAATATCAATCCGATGTGCATGCTGCTTTGGCATTTTTACAGGGGCATTCTCATGAAGTGCAAGCCATTTTGGTCAAAAAAATGGAGGAAGCTGCTGCGGCATTAAACTTTGAACAAGCCGCCTTTTATCGAGATCGGCTCGCTATGATAAGCGATTTGGGGGCCAAACAAGCCGTATTTCGCCTACAGGGTGAAGCGGATGTTTTTGCCATTGCGGCCGATGCTGGTGTGGTTGTCGTGTGTGTTTTGACGGTGCGAGGCGGTCAGGTATTGGGGGTAAAAAACTATTTTCCTGATGATATCGAACCCGCCATTAAGAGCAACCAAGAGCGTTTAAAAGAATTTTTATTGTCGTTTTATTTTCAGGTGAGTGATGATTTGCCTGATGAAATTATCAGCTCTGTTGCTATTGACGAGGCGTCTGTGTTGGCAGATATTTTGCAAGTACAGTTTGGCAAACGCACCACAATTAAGCACAAAGTAACCACGCACCGTGATGATTGGTTGTCCATCGCAAACTTAAATGCCAATAATGCGTTATCAGCCAAGCTCAAAGACAGTCGAGAGCTACAAGCACGATTTGAGCAGTTACAACAAGTGCTTGCACCCATCACCACTTGTACCATTGACCGCATTGAATGTTTTGACATCAGCCACACCATGGGCGAAGCTGCCATTGGCTCATGTGTGGTGTTTGACCAAAACGGCCCAAAAAAGCGTGATTATCGTCAATATGCCATTCATGATATTACCGCAGGCGATGATTATGCGGCCATGCGTCAGGTCTTAATGCGTCGCTATACCAAGCAGCCGTTACCTGATTTATTATTGATTGATGGCGGTAAGGGTCAATTAAATGTTGCCATCGAAGTATTAAGCGAGCTTGGCAAATTAACCGATACTTTGCTTGTCGGTGTGGCAAAAGGCGAGGGGCGTAAAGCTGGCCTTGAGGTACTGCATTTTGTGGCACATGAGCCATTAGATTTGCCTGCTGATAGCAAGGCTTTGCATCTAATCATGCAAATTCGAGATGAAGCACATCGCTTTGCCATCACCGCCCACCGCAAAAAAAGAGATAAAAAACGCTCAAGCTCAGTGCTTGAGGTAATCCCAGGACTTGGGCAAGTCCGCAGGCGTGATTTATTAAATCATTTTGGCGGTATACAACAGCTGCTTGGTGCATCACAAGATGAGATCGCACAGGTCAAAGGCATTGGGCCTGTGCTGGCTGGTACGATTTATAAGGCATTGCATGAATAATAAAAAGCCGCTTATCACAAAGCGGCTTTTGTTTACTTTTTAGTTTAATTGTTTGTTTGCTTTTATTCATTCGAAACAAAAACACCAACTCACCCAATGGGCGGCGTATAAGTGCCGTTTTTAATATCGTCTTTGATACGCTCAGCTTCTGCTAACACTTGCGATAATAAGGCTTGCACATCTTCAAGCGTTGCGATGGGGCTAAGTGTCGTCATCTTTAACGACTGCACATCTTGACGGCTGTCAATGACACGAGTTACGCCAATGTTCGCTTCCCCTCGGGCAAATAACTCATCTGCCACATTTTGGTTTAGGCTGTCCAAATACTCATCAGGATAACCCTTTGGCACGACACGAAACAGCACAGAAGCAAACTGCGGTTCAACGAGCAATTCTAGCCCATCAGCATGACGGATATAATCCGCCACTTGTTTTGTTAAGTTTACCCCATGGTCAATCATAGAGCCGTACAGCTCTTCGCCCAACGCCTCTATCGTCAGCCACAGTTTTAGGGCATCAAATCGGCGTGTGGTTTGCAAGGATTTTGAGACCAAGTTTGGCACGCCATGCTCTTCATCATAGGCAGAATTAAGATACTCCGCCTCATAGTGCATAAAGCGGTAATTTGACTCATCTTTTAGCAAGAACGCCCCACAAGAGATGCTCTGAAAATAGTGCTTATGAAAATCCAGCGTCACCGAATCGGTCAATTCAATGCCGTCCAGCATAGAACGATAATCATTAGACAGTAATAACGCCCCGCCCCACGCTGCATCTAGATGTAGCCACGCACCGAATTTATCGCACAAGGCACGGATGGCTTTAATGTCGTCAATCGCCCCTGCGTCGGTTGTCCCTGCCGTTGCCACAACACACGCCACAATCTTACCATCAGCGTGCAAATCTGCCATGATATCAGCCAGAGCTTGGGTATCCATTTGGGCGTTGTCATTGACAGGGACGCTGACAACCGAAGCGAAACCCATGCCCATCATTGCCATGTTTTTTTGTACGCTAAAATGGGCATTTTGGGAGCACAGTACTTTGACATTTTGCATGGCATCGGGGGGGATACCATCACGCTGTACCGACCACGGTTTGCCGTCTTTGTCGGTATAATGCTTGGCAATGCACCAATCACGAGCCAAAAGCACGCCCATCAGGTTGGACTGTGTACCGCCTGATGTGAACACGCCTGCCTGTCCTGCCCCATAGCCCACTTTTTGGCGTAACCAGTCAATGAGCAAAACCTCCATGAGCGAACCTGCTGGCGACTGGTCCCATGAGTCCATTGATTGGTTGGTGGCGTTAATGAGTACCTCGGCGATTTGCGATGTTAGCATGGTTGGGCAATGCAAATGGGCAAGCGAATGCGGATGATGCACTTTTAGGCTGTTGTTCAAAAACAGATTTATCGCACGCTCTAACGCCCCATCAATGCCCAAGCCGTCTTTGGTTGGGTTAAAAGCAATCTGTGAACGCAACTGGCTGATGCTGCCACCTGTGTACATTTTATCATCTTGTAGCCATGCCTTGACCGCTTGGACGGCGTGCGTCATCGTGCGTTCATAATCGGCGATGGATTGGCTGTCATGACAAAACAGGGCTTGTTTGTGTTTGGATAGATTTGGCATAAGACGATTTCCATTTTAAATAAAAACAACACGGTTATTTTAACATATTTTTCACAGATAACACAGCCTAGCACATTGCCCACTCAATTACCCAAAAGTTAGCAGCCGCTCACGGTAATACTCATATTGCTTTTGGCGTAGCTTGATTTCTTTGGGCAGACCGTCGCTGATGGAATTGGTCAGACTGTCAAATGTATCCAAAATCTGCACGATTTGACTTTGGACGGATAGGGGCGGGATTGGGATTGGGATTTTTTTAAAGCGTTCTTTTGATACATTAAAACGAGTAACGCCATTAGCCGTTCTTATAATTTCACGCCTGATTATATTTGAGCGAAATAAATATTTTGCAAACTCTGGCGTTATTTGAATATCATCATTAAAGCGTATGCCAAATGAAAAGCTATTTAAATAAATAGGCTCATCAAATTTGGTTGTTACAGCTGATGACATGCCCACTTCTTCGGGGATTTCTGACGAACCTGTAAATAAAATATCACCATATTTGACTTGGTGTTGTCTTTCATTATCAGAAATTTTTACCATTTCAAGATTGTCTGGTTGAATTTCAATATTACTAAAAATATTTTTGTAAGTGATGTATTTGGCATTACCATTCTCAAAATCATGCTTGCTTTTGCCTGTTAATCCACCATAGAAAAAAGCAACCTCCCCCAAACGCTTCCAAAGCACATTTTGACAAAAGAAAGGATTATTCTCCCCCCCCCTGAGATTTTCTCATCAAAGGTTAATAACAAATCACGATAATAGTGATATTGCTTTTGTCTCATGCTAAGCTCGGCGGTCAGCTGTTCGGTCAGCTCGGTAAATGTGTCCAAAATCTGCACGATTTGACTTTGGACAGATAGGGGTGGGATTGGGATTTTAAATTTATCAGTATCTGGGGTTGCAATTTGTGGCATTTGCATTTTTGACCCTATTTGTTGAAAATAGGGTTCATTTTGTTTTAAAAAATAATAAATGAATTTAATGTTAATATTTGGGTTTTGTGAATGGTATGCCCACATTTCATTTTTATGTGAAAATGGTTTGTCATAATATTCAAATTCAATAATGCCACGAGATTTGACAATGATTGATGGCTTGTGATTAATGTCCTTTTGTGGAATGTCATCAAAATCTACCAAGGCAAAAGTTTTACCGCCTGCAAAAATTTTAATAGGGGCATTGTTCTTATGAAGTTCTTTCATTTTTCCTGCGGTTATTTTTGTTCCTTTGGTTCTAACCAAAACCTCCCCCAAAGTTTTCCACTCAACCGCCTGCCCTTGTAACAGATTTTGTAAAAATGAATGTTGTGCCATCAGTCATGTTCCTTATTTAATAGCCCAGCCAAATCGCCAATGCCCTTAAACTTTTCCACAAATTGGGCGATTTTTTGGAATACGCTTTGTTTTTTGGTCAGATAGTTGGGGTTTAGCGGACTCATTTTGGGTAACATCTCATTTAGCCCTGTGCCGTTTTCGCTGGCGTATCCTCGTTTTAACGATGCAGCGATATAACGCAAGGCAGCCTCTTTGTTTAGATTTTCATCAGCGATGAGCCCATCTGCCTCTTTTTTTTGCTTATCTTGGGCAAATTGATAAAAGGACTCTATCACGCCTGCTTTATCAGGCACATCATCAAAGTTGGTTTGATTGATAAAATCCACAATCAGACTTTCTTTGGCACGATGATCCAAACTTGAACGAATCAGGCGGCGAATTTCATCAACGATGGCGGTTTTGTCTTGGGCTTGTTGCTGATGCTCAAAAATCAGCCCCAAAATATAATCCAAATTAATCTCTTGGGATTTTAACAAATCCACCTCAAAGACCACATCATCCCAACTGATGGTAGAGTCCGCCTGTGTTTGGGCGTGTTTGTTATGAGAGATCCAATCGCAAATGTCGTTATAAGTAGAACGATAATCCTGTATCATCCGCTCACTTGGCAAAGCGATGGCGTCCAATCTGCCCAAAGTGTCATCATCAAGTTGGTATTTATTTTGAATCTCTTGAATGTTTTGGGAAATTTGGGTTATCGTCGCCTCGTCCATCTCATCGCTGATTGCTGGCAGGCGGTTTAGCTCCATCATCGCTTGATATTCATCAAAGTTTTTTAGGGCGTTTTCGGTGCGTAGATATTCACCGAAGAGCTTGGCAAAGTCTTTTTTATCTGTTTCGGTGATGATGTTATCAGGCTCGCCAAAGCGTTCGTTTAGCTCATCGATGATGGCAATAAACCCACGATGGGCATCGCCTGACAACACATCGGTATAGCCATCTAAATAGTCATCTAGGGGCTTCTCTAGCACGACATGGCGGGTGTTTTTATTGCCAAATAATTTAATGGCCTCAATGGTTGGTTCTTCTAAGTTACGAAAGGTAACGATATTGCCAAAGGTCTTGGTGGCGTTATAAATGCGGTTGGTGCGAGAATACGCCTGTATCAGACCATGATAACGCAAATTTTTATCCACAAATAAAGTGTTTAGTGCTGGGGCATCAAATCCTGTCAAAAACATGCCCACAACAATCAATAAATCTATCTCTTGGTTTTTAACCTGCGTGCTTAGATTGCTATAATAATTCTGAAACTCTTTACTACTGACGCCAAAATTTCCCTTAAAATAAGCGTTATAATCGTTAATGGCGGACTGCAAAAACTCCTTGGCGGTGCTGTTCATCGCTGACATCTCAAAGCCTTCATCTGCAATCTCACCGATGGCGTGCTGTTCTTCATTGGCGGTATAAGAAAAAATGGTGGCAATTTTAAGCGGCTTGGCATGGTCTTTTTGAAGGTTGTTTAGCGTTTCATAATACAGCTTGGCAGCATCAACGCTACTGACCGCCAACATGGCATTAAAGCCCTTGCCTGTGGCGTTGTTGCGGTGGGTTTTTTGGTGAAATCTGTCCAAAATGTAGCGGCTGACCTCACGAATGCGTTCAGGGTGCATGAGTGCCTTACGGTTCTCAGCGGCAGACAGTTTGGTCAAATCTTGCTCGTTTTCATCGCTTTTAAACTTGGGCAAAACATTATGATAATCTACCTTAAATTTAAGCACCTTTTCATCACGAATGGCATCGGTGATGACATAAGAATGTAGCTGCTGACCAAACACATCGGCGGTTGTTTGGGCATCGCTGGCATTGTCAGGGAAAATCGGCGTGCCTGTAAAGCCAAATTGATAGAACTTTTTGAACTTTTTATTTATGTTTTTTTGGGCTTCACCGAACTGACTGCGATGGCATTCATCAAAGATAAATACCACTTGCTTATCATAAATGGGCAAGGCATTTTCAGATTTGATTAAGTTATTGAGCTTTTGAATGGTGGTCACGATGATTTTATTATCATCTTGCTCTACATTTTGTTTTAGCTGGGCGGTGCTGTTTGAACCATTGACGCTGTCAGGGCTAAACCGCTGATACTCTTTTATGGTTTGCTCGTCCAAATCCTTACGGTCCACCACAAAAAACACTTTATCAATAAAATCAAGCCCTGTGGCAAGCCTTGCCGCCTTAAAACTCGTCAGCGTCTTGCCTGAGCCTGTGGTATGCCAAATATAACCGCCACTGCTTGGGTTTGACCAGTTTTTGGCGTGGTATGAACTGGTAATTTTCCACAAAATCCGCTCGGTCGCTGCAATCTGATACGGCCGCATGATAAGCAGGTTTTGCCTTGTATCAAATACGCTATAATTGATGAGTACATTTAATAAGGTTTTCTTTTCAAAAAAGGTGGCACTAAAATCCTTTAAATCCTTAATCGGTGTATTATCCGCCCTTGCCCAATTCATCGTAAATTCAAAGCTGTTTTTGTCTCGCTTGGTGGTATTGGCAAAATAGCGGGTATCGGTGCCGTTTGAGATGACAAAGATTTGTAGGTATTTAAACAGTGAATTGTCTTTATTAAAGCTCTCTTTGGTGTAGCGGTGGATTTGGTTAAAGGCTTCACGAATGGCAACGCCTCGCTTTTTTAGTTCAATGTGAATGAGTGGCAGACCATTGACCAAAATGGTCACATCATAGCGGTTGGCGTGTGTGCCTGTTTGCTCAAATTGTGAAATGAGCTGTACTTTATTGCCAATTAGGTGCTTTTTATCAAGCAAATAAATGTTTTGAACACGCCCATCATCAAAGACAAAATCATAAATGTGGTCGTCGTGTATTTTCCTTGTTTTTTCTATCAGGTTATCGGCGGGTTTGTCCAAATATTCTTCGACAAAACGAGTCCATTCACGATCAGTAAAAGCGATGTGGTTCAGATTTTGTAAACAAACACGCACATTGGCAAGCAATTTGTCATGGTTATTGATGTCTGGGCGGTATTCATAGCCTTGATTGACCAAATCGGCAATCAGCTCTTTTTCCATCTCGCTTTCACTTTGATAGTGACCAATTTGCTTGATTTTATCGTATTTATCCAGCACGATAAAATGATTGGTTTCGGCGATGGGGGTGGTTTGGGTTGGCATGGTTTTTCTCTTGTGTGATGTTTTTGGGCATTGGGGCATTGGGGCATTGGGGCATTGGGGCATTGGGGTATTGGGGCATTGGATTTTGATGTAATCGCTGTATCAAAACCCATACTAAAACGCCAACAACAACTCCCGATAATACTCATATTGCTTTTGGCGTAGCTGTATTTCTTTGGGCAGACCGTCGCTGATGGAATTGACCAGCGTGTCAAATGTATCCAAAATGGCAACGATTTGACTTTGGACGGATAGGGGCGGGATTGGGATTTTAATGCTATTTAAATTTTTTTTATTTAATTTAGGTTGGGCTGCACCTGAAATATATGGATTTAAATCTATATGATTTAGGTAAAATTCAACAAACCTACGCTCTTCATATGTTTTAAATTTCAATACATGAGCATGGTTATTTACCCAACATTTTCCACTAACGCTAAAAGCAATAGGTGTATTCCTTGCTAATAGATTAGCACCATCTTCGGATATAAGTAGCAGATCATCATCAAAAATATAATCTTTTACATAATCAACAACACCAGAAGCTCCATAATAAGGGATATTTCCAAACTCTCTTAGTCCTCCTTTAATAGGTTTTCTCATAGGGTTTAAATTCTCAGAAATTTGATCTAAACTCTTCCACTCAAACCCCACTTTTGCCAATTCATGTTCTGATAATAAAAAATCACGATAGTATTGATATTGTTTTTGTCTCATGCTAAGCTCGGCGGTCAGCTCGGCGGTCAGCTCGGCGGTCAGCTCGGTAAATGTATCCAAAATCTGCACGATTTGATTTTGAACGGATAGGGGCGGGATTGGGATTTTTAGGGATTTAATAATATCTGAATTAAGATTACTCACCGAACCACTGTTAATTTTACCATTCCAATAAGATTGCACCATATTTGATGAAAGGTAATGGTATAAAAAATCTGAATTTAATTTTTCTTGGAAACCGCTAATTGATGCCCAACCATCATGAATTGCCCCATCAATGTTTAAAATATAAGGGCGACCATAACTCATTGAGTTGGACATAATAAAATCACCCTTTTTTAAAACCCTAGATTTTAAAGAGCCTTCATAAGTAATTTTTTGTTCTGTTCGGTTTACATATTTTTCACCCACAGCAATATCACCGATTTTAATCCAAGGAATGCCATTTTCTTCATCGTCGGTAAGATACTGGGATATTGGTCTTGGCGAAGCACCACGCTGAATTTTCGCAATCTCCCCCAAACTCTTCCACTCTACCACCTGCCCATTTAAGAGATTTTTAATAAAGGTGTGCATTATTTTTTACTCGCTTTTTTGGCTTGTCGTTCTAGGGATTTTAGTTGATTTAATTCGTCATCAGCTAAGCCCACGCTTTCTAGATATGCCATTTCCACAGATGATAAGGTTCTGGCTTGATATGCCCGATATTCTGCCAATGCTTTTTTATCAGCCATTTCACGACTAACCACGCCAGTACCTTGCAATACCCCTTTGCCATAAGTGGTGGCAAACTTATCTAATTCATCAATCCAATCTTGCATAAACATTGGCACTCGTTCGCTGGCTTTGATTTCTGCCAAATCAAAAAAAGCTGAGACCAAGCGATTAAGGCGAAACAGTTCATCTTCTGTTAAATAATTTTTTGCGATTTTGATTTCATTTAAAGTTGGTATTGCCCCTTTAAAAGTTGTTAATCCCATAAAATCTTTTGAACCATCCGCCCGCTGATAAATAATCTCTGGTGCTGTATGTTTGTGAACCGCATAGTGCAATTTATTTTGGACGGTTTTAAAAAATAATGAACTTTTTTCGCTTTTTGGGTCATAATCTTGACTGGTCGCATACAAATCCAAAACTTGCCGATATAACGCTTTTTCACTAGAACGAATGTCTCGAATGCGGTTTAATAATTCTAGCCAATAATCTCCTCCGCCTTCTCCTTTTAGGCGTTCATCGTCCATTGTAAAGCCTTTAACAAGGTATTCGCTCAATCGTTCGGTTGCCCACTTACGAAACTCTGTACCTCGTGTGGAACGCACACGATAACCAATGGCGATAATCACAGGCAAGGCATAGAACTTCTTTTGCCGACTGACTTGCCGACTGCCTTCGGTTTGAACTTGTAAGTGTTGCTTACAAGTTGAAATTTCATCAAGTTCGCCCTCTTGGTAAATTGCCTTAATATGCTGTGTAATCGCCTGTGGTGTGGTTTGGTAAAGCTTAGCAATTTGGGCTTGTGTTAGCCATATTTGTTCATCAAAGCGTTGCAAGGAAAACTGTGACTTGCCATCATTGGTTGTATATAAAACAATGTCCATCTTACGCCTCAATCTCTTTGATAATCTCATCAATACTTTGGCGTAACGTGCTAATTTTACTGACCGTTTGGCGGATTTCTTCGTTTAGCACATCAATATCAATCACCTCACGGGTGTCTTTGGCTTCCACATAACTGCTGACCGCCAAATTATAATCGCTCGCTTTGATGGTGTCATAATCCACCATCGCCACCTGATGGGGGACATCAGTCTTGTTGGCGAACAGCGTCAAAATCTGATTGATATGCTCATCGGTCAGTATGTTGTTGTTGGTTTCTTTTTTAAAAATATCACTGGCATCAATAAACTGGGTTTTGTTATCGTGTTTGCCTTTACTTAGTACCAAAATATTGACCGCAATCGATGTCCCAAAAAATAAATTGGGGGCTAGGGCGATGACAGCTTCCACAAAGTTATTATCTATCAGATATTGGCGGATTTTGGCTTCTGCCCCACCACGATAAAAAATCCCCGGAAAGGTAACAATCGCCGCCCGCCCTTTGGCAGACAGATAATGCAAAGTGTGCAAAATAAAGGCAAAATCCGCCTTGGATTTTGGGGCAAGCACGCCAGCAGGGGCAAAGCGGTCATCATTAATCAAAGTGGGGTCATCAGAGCCTATCCATTTGATGGAATAAGGCGGGTTTGAGACGATGGCATCAAAGGGCTTGGCATCGCCAAGTTTTGGCTCGGTTAAGGTATCGCCCAGCTCAATATCAAATTTGTCGTAATTGACATTGTGCAAAAACATGTTCATGCGAGCTAAGTTATAAGTGGTGTGGTTAATCTCTTGCCCAAAAAAACCCTCTTCGATGAGATGTTCATCAAAGTGTTTTTTGGCTTGCAAAAGTAGCGAACCTGAACCACAAGCAGGGTCATAGATTTTATTGACTGTTTTTTGACCATATAGGGCTAATTGGGCGATTAATTTGGAGACGCTTTGTGGGGTGAAAAACTCACCGCCTGATTTGCCTGCGTTGGCGGCATAGTTGGAAATTAAAAATTCATAGGCATCGCCAAATAGGTCAATTTGATTGTCGCTAAAACGACCAAAATCAAGCTCTGATACGCCTTTTAGTACGGCGGCTAGGCGTTTGTTTTTATCGGCGACGGTGTTGCCCAGACGGTTGGATGTGGTATCAAAATCAGCAAATAAGCCTTTGATGTCATATTCAGATGGGTAGCCGTTGGCAGATGATTCAATGGCGGTAAAAATCTCTTTTAGCTGTGTATTTAGGTTGTCGTTATTGTGGGCATTTTTGGCGACATTGGCAAATAACTGGCTTGGGTAGATAAAGTAACCTTTGACTTTGATGGCGTCATCTTTGATTTCATCTGTGATGATGTCATCGCTAAGCGTTGTATAATCGGTCTGTTCATCATTAAAATGATCTACAAAATGCTCACTGATAAAGCGATAAAACAACGCTCCTAACACATACTGCTTAAAATCCCAGCCATCTACCGACCCTCTGACATCATTGGCGATTTGCCAGATGCGGCGGTGTAGTTCGGCTCGTTGTTGTTGGCTTGTCATGATACTCTCCATCTGTCAATATAAACTAAATTATCAATAAACCAAATGATAAAAAATGATACCACACATTATAGCACAAAAAAAACAAGGCCCAAATTGCTAGGCCTTGTTAAAATAATCAGCGTCATCGGTATTAGCGTTAACAGTCAGCCACGCACTGCTTTCACCGCTTCACCCACCGCCTTTTTAAAGCGAGTGATGACCTCTTGGCACTCATCGGTAGTGATGGTAATCGGACACAAAAGACGCACGACCGTACCGCCACGACCACCACGCTCCAACAGCAGTTTATTATCAAAACAGGCTTTTTGGATGGCGGCGGCAAGCTTATCGTCGGCAGGATATGAACCCATGTGGTCAGCTTCTTGGCGTTCATCGACAATCTCAATGCCCATCATCAGACCACACCCACGCACATGACCGATACAAGGGTACTGGCTCGCGATTTTTTGGAGTTCTGTACGCAAAAACTCACCTTGAATGCGTGCATTGTCTGCCAGATTGTTTTGGCTGATTTGGGTTAGTACATTATAGCCTGCTGCCATGGCAAGCTGATTGCCACGGAATGTGCCTGTGTGTCCTGCTGGCGACCATGCGTCAAACTTTTTATTAATGGCGAGCACAGCAAGAGGCAGACCGCCGCCCACCGCTTTTGACATGACGACCACATCAGGGACAATCTCAGCATGCTCAAAGGCGAACATCTTACCAGAGCGGGCAAATCCTGCTTGTACCTCATCTAAGATAAGCACAATGTCATGCTTGGCGGTAACTTCACGAATTTTTTGCAGCCATTTTTTGGGAGCAGGGACGACACCACCCTCGCCTTGGATGGCCTCTAAGATGACGGCAGCAGGCTTGACCACGCCACTTTCAACATCTTCAATGAAGTTTTCAAAATAATAAGTCAAGGCATCCACACCAGCCTCACCGCCCAGCCCCAACGGACAACGATACTCATGCGGATAAGGCAAAAACTGCACGCCTGCCATGAGATTGCCAACTTTTTGTTTGGCGGATAAGTTGCCTGTCATGGCAAGAGCACCATGTGTCATGCCATGATAACCGCCGCTAAATGCGATGACATTATCACGCCCTGTATAAGTTTTGGCAAGTTTAATGGCAGCTTCGGTACCATCCGCCCCTGTCGGGCCACAAAATTGTAGCACAAAATCCTTGGGGAAAAATGACAACAGTTTTTCGGTAAACGCATCTTTAATCGGCGTGGTGATATCAAGGGTATGTAATGGCAAACCGCTGTCTAACACATCTTTGATGGCGTTTATGGTAGCAGAATGATTATGACCCAATGCCAGCGTGCCAGCACCTGCCAAACAGTCAAGATACTCATTACCCTCCACATCGGTTACCCAGCAGCCTTGGGCTTTGGCGATGGCTAGGGGGAGTTTTCTGGGGTAGCTTCTGACATTAGACTCCATCTGATTTTGACGGGTCAAGTAGTAGTCATTGGTTGCACCATCTTTGGGGGCTGTGGGGGCATGATTTATAGAGTGAACGCTCATATCGGATTACCATCTCAGATAAGGGTTGAAAGAACAAGCATCATTGCTTGATGAAAAAACCCATACTTTTGTATAGGTTTTGGTATATGGGTTTTGATTGATAACACTGCTTAGCTACTTATTTTGATAACTTGGCAACTCAAATAAGCCCTAAGCACAAAATAACCACCAAATCACTCAAATAACTATCGCTTGGTACGGTTATCTTTCTAAATATGATACACGCTTATAAAAAAATGTAAAGGCTTTTGTTTTTAATGGCGATAATTTTAATGGTGACAATTTTCATGGTGACCATTTAGGCGTGGCGGTCTTTGATATCTGGCATAATCATGCCTGTTTAATATAATGCCTGTTTAATTTAAATAGCAAGACAATGATAATTGTTAAAAATGCAGATGATGAATGTTTTATCAAGTCAGTTTTTACCATTTAAGCATTATGTATCATTGATAATCTATTCGCCATTTATGTAGAGGTTTGGTACAATATCGCATTTTATCACCATTTAACACTTAAAAAGCCAAACGCCGTGACCAAAGACACCCTTAGAAATACCAAAATCCCAACCACCAATCCGCAAGCAGGTCTGAAGCTGACAGAGATTTTTTATTCTCTACAAGGTGAAGCGTTGACGGCTGGACTGCCAACGATTTTTATTCGCCTGACAGGTTGTCCTTTGCGTTGTCATTATTGTGATACGACCTATTCTTTTTCAGGCGGTGAGCGTTGGGGGCTTGATGATATCATGACGCACATTGCCCAATATCCTTGCCAGCGTGTCTGCGTAACAGGCGGTGAACCTTTGGCTCAGCCAAATGCCATTGCATTAATGCACAAACTGATACAGTCAGGTTATGAGGTTAGCCTTGAGACGGCAGGTGCTTTATCGGTTGCTGATGTACCGCCATTGGTCTCAAAAGTCATGGATCTAAAATCACCATCATCAGGCGAGATGGATAAAAACTTATGGGAAAATTTAGCCCATCTTACCTTACACGACCAAATTAAAATCGTCATTGCCAATCGTACAGATTATGAATGGGCAAAAAATATCATTGCCAAACACGCTTTAGATGATAAAGTTGGTACGATTTGGCTGTCACCCATGTTTAACATCCAAGAAAACACAAGCCACGCACCAAAACTGGCAACCGATTTGGCAGAATGGATCTTAAAAGACGCCCTGCCCGTTCGGTTTGGCTTACAGCTACATAAAATCATTTGGGCAGATGCCAAAGGCAAATAAGCGGTAATATGAGCTGTATGATACCGTTAATCACTTGCCATCTGCCAATCTTGGGCAAGCACACCCCATTAATTGACTTAGCACCAAATCAACCCTCTGGCACAATATGGATATCTTAACCAACTTTCCCACCCAACTGCTCATTTACTCACTTGATATGATTGGTATCAGCGCCTGTGCCATCGCTGCGACGACCTTGGCGATGTATAAGCGGTTTGATTTATTTGGCTGTATCTTAGTTTCCATGGTCAATGCCATTGGCGGCGGTAGTCTGCGTGATATCATACTTGACCGCCATCCGCTGTTTTGGATGACTGATTTGACTTATGTCATACTCATTACAACAACATCCATTATCTGCCAACTATTTTTTCATCGCCTTAGACACATTGACCGTGCTTTAAAATTTTTTGATGCCATTGGTCTTGCTGCCTTTAGCGTGATTGGCTTAACGGTGGCGTTATCGTTTGATGCCCATCCACTGATTGCCGTGATGATGGCGGTGATGACAAGCATCGCAGGCGGTATCATGCGTGATATGATTTGTAACGAAATCCCTTTGGTTTTACAAAAAGAAATTTATATCAGTGCCAGCATTATCGGTTCTGTTTTGTATTTGGTTTTAGAAATTTGGGGGTTTGCTGATTGGATAAAACAAGGTCTGGCATTAATCAGCATCTTTGGGATACGCATGTTGGCACTAAAATTTGATTGGCATTTGCCATCCATTCAATTAAATAAAGACAAATAACACTTATCCCATCAACGCCGCCACACTCATCACCGCCAAGTCCTTAATCACCAGCTGTAAACTTTGACTGCCTTGCCATTCATTAATATCCAAAGTATACAAAATATGCACGCCAAACGCTCGATAATCCCAACTGTCCGCTTGATAATTAAACCAAATCGCATCAATCGGATATTGCACCCCTGCCATTTTTAGGCTAAGTTTTAGATGTTTATCTTTTAAGATACGATGGTTAATCACCTCAAACTTGCCATCAAAAACAGGCGGTACAAAACCATTGCCCCAAACGCTGATATTTTTTAATCTATCCACAAAACTTAGGCTAAACTCGTCAGGCAATAACGCTCCATCGGTGAATTTTTGTTCATAAAATAAATCATCATCAAAATCCAACAGCACCGTTTGGAGTGCTTGATTAAATCGTTCAAAATCAGCCTTTTGAATGGTCAAACCTGCTGCCATCGCATGGCCGCCAAAATGCTTGATCAAATCAGGATGCGCCAGTGCCACGCTTTCAATGACATCACGAATATGTATGCCTGCAATAGAACGAGCTGAGCCTTTGATATCATCTGACTTACCAACCAATGCGGTATCTGCTGGTGCAAAAACAATGCTTGGACGGTACAATTTTTCTTTTAGGCGACCTGCAACAATGCCGATGACTCCTTGGTGCCAGTCATCTTGATAAAGCACAATGCCTTTAGGCGGTGTCTCATCAAATTCAGATAAGCTTTGGACAATGGCAATGGCATCGTCTTTCATGCTCGTCTCAACATGACGGCGTGCTTGATTAAGCTGGTTTAGCTTAATTGCCAATCGGTGTGCCTCTCCCCAATCATCAGTAAGTAGACACTCCACACCAATACGCATGTTATCCATCCGTCCAGCGGCATTAATCCTAGGTGCGATGGCAAATCCAAAATCATCACTGGTGATGGTCTGATGTTGCCGACCTGCCTGCTCTAAGATGGCTAAAATGCCCACGACGCACCGACCTTGACGGATCAGCTGCAGCCCATGCGTGACCAAAATGCGGTTATTTTTATCCAGCACACCAAGGTCTGCAACTGTCCCTAGAGCAACCAAATCTAAATACTTAGCCACGCTGGCACTGGATTTGCCCAGTTGACGGCGATGCTTGGCAAGCCTGCCCATCACATAAAACGCTACCCCCACACCAACAAGATAGCGACTACCAAAATGACAGCCCAACTGATTGGGATTGACCACAGCATCGGCAGGCGGTGATGGTTTGGTGGTCAAATGATGGTCGGTAATCACCACCTTAATCCCCATCTGATGGGCAGTGGCCACGCCATCATGGCTTGAAATGCCATTATCCACCGTGATGATTAAGTTTGGGCGATACAATGCAGCACCATGCTCAACAATTTGCGGTGTCAGTCCATAGCCAAACTTAAATCGGTCAGGCACCAAAAAATCCACCAAAGCGCCCATTTGTCGCAGGACACGCACCATCAATGCGGTACTGGTTGCCCCATCACAATCAAAATCACCGACAATTAAAATACGCTCACCTTGGTCAATGGCGGTATCAATGAGCGTAACCGCTGTATCAATGCCCATCAAATCTACCGCCGCAAGCAACTGGCGGATGTGCGTATCCATTTGGCTGATATCGTGTACACCTCTAGCCTGTAAAACTCTTGCCAGTGTTGATGAGCCCAACTGATGGCACAGCGTCTGATTTAGTGGTTCGGTCAATCTTGGGCTAAGTGTGAGTGTTTTTTGGGAATCTTGATGCACCATCAAACAGCCTTCGTCAGTGATTTTGGCAAACTAAAAGTAACATTTTCTTCGATGCCTGATAGCTCAGTAGGCATATCAGCCCCCCATGATTGCAGCGTATCAAGCACTTCTTGAATGAGTATCTCAGGTGCTGATGCCCCTGCTGTTACGCCAACATATGTCACGCCATCAAACCATGCTTGGCTCATCTGACTTGCGTTATCAATCAAATACGCCCGCCTGCCCATTCGCTCGGCAAGCTCACGCAGGCGATTGGAATTTGATGAGTTTGGGCTGCCCACAACGAGCACAACCTCACAATGACGAGAAAGCAATTTAACCGCATCTTGGCGATTTTGGGTGGCATAACAAATGTCATCTTTTCTGGGGGCATTGATGGCAGGAAATCGGTCTTTGAGTGCATCAATGACATTGGCAGTATCATCCATTGATAGCGTTGTTTGTGTGACAAATGCCAATGACTTATCACGCTCAAAGTCAAGCTTTGCCACATCTTCAACATCTTCAACCAAATGAATGCGTCCGCCAAAACTGGTATCAAAACGCCCCATCGTCCCCTCTACCTCAGGGTGTCCTGCATGCCCAATCAAAATGGCGTCCATGCCACCTTTGGCAAATTTACCCACCTCAATATGCACTTTGGTAACCAGTGGGCAAGTGGCATCAAATACCGTCAAATCACGGCGTTTTGCTTCATCTTCAACCGCCTTTGAAACCCCATGTGCCGAAAAAATGACAATCGCCCCATCAGGCACTTCATCAAGCTCTTCAACAAACACCGCCCCACGGCGTGCCAAATCCTCAACCACAAATTTATTATGAACAACTTCATGACGGACATAAATGGGCGGATTAAAACGGCGTAGTGCTTCATTGACAATCGCAATCGCTCTGTCCACACCTGCACAAAATCCACGAGGATTGGCTAATAATATTTTCATCGTGTTACTCGGTATCTCTCAAAATATCCGCCCATTTTAGCAAATTTTAGCCAATAAACCTAGCCGTTACCCCAAATACATTCGTTGATAAGCTGCCATCAAAGCGATTATTTTATCCCAAAAATATGCTAAAATAGGGTAATTTATCACTGATAAGGTCATATCATGGCAGGCACACTCTTTATTATCACCGCTGCATCAGGCACAGGCAAAACCTCACTGGTCAAAGAACTGCTCAGCTGCACAGACAACCTAAGCGTCAGTATCTCGCATACCACACGCCAACCTCGCCCAGGCGAAATTAACGGTACACACTATCATTTTATTGATCATGCAAGCTTTTTGTCATTCATTCAAGCATCTGAGTTTTTAGAATATGCCCAAGTGTTTGACCATTATTATGGCACATCAAAACAAGCCGTCATAGATTTATTAGCCCAAGGGATTGATGTCATCTTGGAGATTGATTGGCAAGGTGCATTACAGGTCAAAGCACAATTTGACCAAGCGGTGATGATTTTTATTCTACCGCCAACCCGCCAAGCGTTGGCAGAACGATTATCAAACCGTGGTCAAGACAGCCAAGAGGTCATCAAAAAACGCTTGGCAGGCTCACTGGATGAAATACGCCAATACGATCAATTTGATTATGTGGTGATTAATGATCGCTTTGAGGTGGCGTTAGATGATTTACAAACAATTATTAAAAGCCACCGCCTGACGCTACATGCACAGCAAGCTCGCCATGCTGCTTTGATTGCTGCATTATTTGATGATACGCCAACCTATCCATGAATTGATAAAAATCATCAAAAGACACTTAAAAAACCCAAAAAAACTTGATATAATACAAAATTCACCATTTAGTTTAAGAGAATATCCATGGCACGAGTAACCATCGAAGACTGTCTAGAAAATGTCGATAATCGTTTTGAGTTGATTTTGGTGGCAAGCAAACGCGCCCGCCAACTTGCCAATGGTAAAGTTGAGCCGACGGTCGCCGTTGATAACGACAAGCCGACCGTACTTGCATTGCGTGAAATCTCAGCAGGTCATGTCAGCCGTGCGATCTTAGATGAGCCTGATGAGGATTTGTTCCCAAAGTCAAATCAATCTTACGAAATCACACCTGAGCAGTTGGGCAATACCCTATAATCTACTTGAGTAGTCTGCTTGAGTTTCCAAAGCCATGAGCCATATTTGTTCATGGCTTTTTTAGTTCATATTGATTTATATTGATTTGTCATCTGATTATCGGTGATAGCATATCTGCCATATTTATTTATAACAACTTATTTATAACAACTTATTTATAACAACTTATTTATAACAACTTATTTATAACAA